>Ga0308023_1000070_pt1 | contig 30412 bp, 27 predicted proteins | sample Neamet418_FD_201294 | JGI IMG/M metagenome (GOLD analysis project Ga0308023, IMG submission 201294) | Marine microbial communities from water near the shore, Antarctic Ocean - #418 | ecosystem: Environmental > Aquatic > Marine > Unclassified | place: Southern Ocean | collected 2014-10-03
CCTGCAAATGAGGATGTAAACTTCCTTGTTATTGTGGAAGATGATAAAACATTACCTGAAAATTTATTGATAAATAATTTACAAATTTCGGATTTCCAAGATGATTTTAATGCGGCTATTGATGTCCCTTCTACTTTGTATGTAGCGCAAAATGAAGTGTGGGTTGCTCCTTTTAACACCTCAGTTTTGCAAAGTGGAAAAACCTATTTTATGCGCTATACGGTTAATGATGGTGATAACCCAACAAATACAATTTATCCTAATAACCAAACTTCATTTGTGTATAAAAAGATTTGGTCCTTTACTGTCCAATAGATGAAATATATAATTTACCTATTTGCTATTGTTTTGCTTTTTTCTTGTGAAAAGGAACAGGTGATAAGTAATACTCCTGAAATTGAGTTTCAAAGTATTTCACCAACTACTGTACAAGAATATTCAGACAACATTATAATTACCATTTCTTATTCTGATGGGAATGGGGATCTAGGAGAAAATAATCCTGACATACATAATTTGTTTGTAGAAGATAACAGAAATGGTATCGTGTATCAATTTCGTATTCCTCATTTAGCTCCCGATAATAATAGTATTGCTATAGAAGGGGATTTTAACATTACGATAAATGGTTCAGGAATTACGGACGAATCATCAAGCCAACAGGTAAATTATACTATTTATGTAACCGATAGAGCTGGAAATAAAAGTAACTCAATCTCAACTTCCTCAATAACCATTCAGCAATAACCAATGAAGTATTTTAATTTATTAGGAATTCTTTTATTCCTTACAATTAGTTGCAATAGCCAGCATCAAGAAACCAAAACTGTGAAAAAACAACACAAATATACCAACGCTTTAGTTAATGAAACAAGTCCTTATCTTTTGCAACATGCTCATAACCCTGTGGATTGGCATCCTTGGAATGAACAAACTATGGATAAAGCAAAAGCAGAGGGAAAGTTACTGCTGATTAGTATTGGCTATTCGGCTTGCCATTGGTGTCATGTTATGGAACACGAAAGTTTTGAGGATGCTGAGGTTGCGAAAATTATGAATGATAATTTTATTTGCATTAAGGTGGATAGGGAGGAACGCCCAGATGTGGATCAAGTATACATGACGGCCGTTCAATTGATGAATCAAAGAGGAGGTTGGCCACTTAATTGCGTAGCTTTACCTAACGGAAAACCATTCTGGGGAGGAACTTATTTCAGGAAAGACGATTGGAAAAAGCAAATTTTAGGTTTAGCAAATGCTTATAAAACAGAACCCAATCGAGTGATTGAATTTGCCGATAGGCTTGCAAAAGGAATACAGCAAGTGGAAAATATTGGCTTAAATACTGAGGAAGTCAATTTCACTTGGAAGGACTTGAATAATATGGTAAGCCCTTGGGCTGAACGCTTTGATAATACGGAGGGAGGGACTAATGGCGCACCAAAATTTCCTATGCCAAATGCCTATCATTTCTTGTTAAAATACGCTCATTTAGCAAATAATAAAGAGGTTTTGGATCATGTTGAACTTACTTTAGACAAAATGGCTTTTGGTGGAATTTATGATCAGATTGGAGGTGGTTTTGCACGCTATTCGGTCGATAAATTATGGAAGGCTCCCCATTTTGAAAAGATGCTTTATGATAACGGACAACTCGTAAGTTTGTATGCGGATGCCTATTTGAAATTTAAAAAACCACTTTATAAAGAGGTTGTTTTTGAAACGCTTGATTTTATTGAACGTGAATTGATGGCAGAAAATGGGGCTTTTTATTCTGCCCTTGATGCAGATAGTGAAGGTGAGGAAGGGAAGTTTTATGTGTGGAACGAAACAGAATTAAAACTATTTATCCGTGAGGATTTTGAAATTTTTAAGGACTATTATAATGTGAATAGAACAGGACTTTGGGAGCATGGTAATTACATTTTATTAAAGAAGAGAACCAAAGTACAAATTGCTAAAAAGCATAAAATTTCGCTTAGTGATTTGGAAAGTAAAATCATAACTTGGAAAACAAGTTTGATGGCAGAAAGAGATAAACGCATTCGCCCAGGGTTGGATGATAAATCCTTAACCTCTTGGAATGGATTGATGCTAAAAGGATATGTTGATGCTTACAGAACCTTTGGCGAAAAACAGCATTTGGAGGTGGCGTTAAAAAATGCAAATTTCATAGCCAATACTCAAATGCAAAAGGATGGGAAACTCTGGCATTCTTACAAAGATGGGCGATCCACTATTAATGCTTATTTGGAGGATTATGCAATTGTGAGTTCAGCATTTATTCGTCTCTATGAAGCAACTTTTGATGAGGTTTGGCTAAGTAGAGCCAATCAATTAGTGGCTTATGCCTTGGAAAATTTCTATGATAAAAATTCTGGAATGTTTTACTTTACCTCTAAGTTGGACCCTGAATTGGTTGCCCGAAAAATGGAGATTAATGACAATGTAATTCCTGCTTCTAATTCTGTAATGGCAAATGTATTGTACGATTTGGGCACACTTTTGGACAATAGGATTTATAAACAAAAGGCAATTATTATGGCTAATAATGTAAAACCTGATATGGAAAAGTATGCTTCAGGTTATGCCAATTACGCTACTCTTATGCTAAAAGAGATTGTTCCTTTTTATGAGGTGGCAATTGTGGGGGAAGAAGCACATGCTAAAGCATTAGAATTCAATAGTGAGTATCATCCTAATAAATTAGTGCTAGGAAGTACTAAGGAAAGTAATATGGAACTTTTACAAGAGAAGTATGTTCAGGGCAGCACTATAATTTATGTATGTGAAAATAAGGCTTGCCAATTACCAACAACCAGTATTATTAACGCATTAAAACTAATAAAGTAATGAAATACTTATTTGAAGAAAATCAGAAATTTACACAATGGTGGTTATGGGTTATTTTATTGTCATTCCCTATTATTTCGTTTGGCCCTTTTGACGAAAATGCAATTAATATTTATTATATAATAATCGGTTTTGCTATCCCTTTTTTGTTTTACTTATTTGAGCTAAGGTTAAAGGTAAATGCTGAGGGGTTACACTTTCAGTTTTTTCCTTTCCATCTTAAATCTCATATTATTAAGTTAGAAGATATTGAAAAATTTAAAGCTTTGGAATACTCCCCATTAAAAGAATATGGTGGTTGGGGAATTAAATACGGATTCAAAGGGAAAGCCTATAATGTAAGCGGAAATAAAGGAGTAAAGATTTTCCTGAATAACGGAACAAACATTATGTTTGGAAGCCAAAAACACAGTGAATTAGCAAAGGCTTTGAAAATGGCTAAGCAACAATAATCAAAAAGTAATTCTTCTTTCCTTTTTGTGCTAATATATATTTTCCGTTTAACAAGTTGTTTTCTGAAAGCTGAATATCTTCAGTAATTTTTTCTTTGTTAATACTTACAGCATTTGATTTTATCATTCTTCTCGCCTCTCCTTTACTGGAAAAAATCTGAGTTTTTTCAGCAACTATATCCAAAATATTTAAGGATAAATCAGCTTTGCTTATTTCAAACTGAGGAACGCCTTCAAATACAGAAAGGAAAGTTTCTTCATTCAAGCTTTTTAAATCATCAGCAGTTGATTTTCCGAATAAAATATTGGATGCTTTAATTGCCATATCCAAATCCTTAGCAGAATGAACTCTTGTTGTTACTTCATTTGCAATTGCGTTTTGTAAAACTCTTAAATGAGGTGCCTGTTCATGCTCAGCAGTCAGTTGCTTTATTTCTTCTTGACTTTTTAAAGTGAAAATCTTAATGTAATTTTTAGCATCATCATCTGATGAGTTGAGCCAAAATTGGTAAAATTTGTAAGGAGAAGTTTTCGTTTTATCTAGCCAAATATTTCCTGATTCAGTTTTCCCAAACTTCCCTCCATCTGCTTTTTTAATTAACGGAGTAGTTACAGCAAATGCTTTACCTTCTCCTTTTCTTCTTATAAGCTCTGTTCCTGTTACTATATTTCCCCACTGGTCCGAACCTCCTAATTGTACTTTACAATTTTTGTTTTTCCACAGCCAGTAAAAGTCATACCCCTGTACCAATTGATAGGAAAACTCAGTGAAACTCATCCCGCTTTCTAGTCTGCTTTTTACGGAATCCTTAGCCATCATATAGTTAACAGGAATGTGTTTCCCTACATCACGGATAAATTCCAAGAAGTTAAATTCTTTGAACCAATCGTAATTATTTACTACCTCTGCTGAGTTCTCTCCACAATCAAAATCCAAGAATTGTTCCAATTGTTTTTGTACGCAAGCCAAATTATGGTTTAGCGTTTTTTCATCTAGTAAATTACGCTCCTTACTTTTCCCTGAAGGATCGCCCACCATTCCGGTAGCACCACCAACTAAAGCAAAAGGTTTGTGTCCGCATCTTTGCAAATGCACCAAAATCATAATCTGAACTAAACTTCCAATATGTAGGGAATCGGCAGTAGGATCAAAGCCAATATAGGCAGCCGTCATTTCTTTTTCAAATTGCTCCTGTGTTCCTGGCATGATATCGTGTATCATTCCTCTCCATTTTAATTCTTCTACAAAGTTCATCTTAAATAATTTTCCTCAAAAATAGACAAATTATTAAATCTATCATTCAATATCTATGGTCTAATAACTATTAACTAACAACTAAATGTATCTTTGCCTTATGATATTTGTTACTGGAGGAACTGGCCTTGTTGGCTCACATATTTTATTAAAATTGGCACAGGAAGGAAGAGTTTTTAGAGCCTTAAAGCGTTCGTCTTCCTCTTTGAAGGTTTGCGAAAATGTTTTTGCTCATTATAATGCTTCTGATTTATTTTCAGCAATTACTTGGGTGGATGGTGATGTGAATGATATTTCATCCTTGGATTTGGCAATGGCTAATTGCGACTATGTTTTGCATGCTGCTGCTGTTGTTTCTTTTGGACCTAAAGATGCTGATTTGCTAATGAAAGTGAATGTTGAGGGTACGGCCAATGTGATGAATGTTGCATTGAGTAGTGGCGTAAAAAAAGTTGGTTTTGTTTCTTCCATTGCGGCTTTAGGGCGTCATTCTACTAAGGGAATTGTTGATGAAACTTGTAATTTTATACCTTCCAAAAAAGAGAATAATTATTCATTAAGTAAATATTTTTCTGAGCAAGAAGTGTGGCGAGCAAGTCAAGAAGGATTGGATGTTGTTATGGTAAATCCTTCTGTTATTTTGGGGCCTGGCGATTGGACAAAAGGAAGTTCCCAAATTTTTCAGAAACTATATAAAGGACTTAAATTCTATACTACCGGAAGCACAGGTTATGTGGATGTGGTTGATGTCGCTAATTCCTTAATTGCCTTGCTTTTTTCGGATGTTAAAAATGAACGCTTTATTGTGAATGGCGCAAACCTAAAATACCGTGATTGTTTCAATAGTATTGCTGATGGATTTGGGAAACCTCATGCGACTATAAAAGTAACTCCTTTGTTAAAAGAAATTGCTTGGCGAATTGAAATGCTAAGGACAATGATTACAGGCGGAAAACCTTTGCTAACTAAGGAAACGGCTAATAGCGCAATGACAAACAGTGAGTATTCAACTGCAAAGATTGAACAAGCAATTGACTTTCAGTTTACGCCAATGGAGCAAACTATAAAAATATATTGTGCTTGGTTTATTGCTGATTTAAAGTAGTTCGTTCTTCTCTTAGTTTCTCCAAAACAGTTTTGTAAATATCTTCTAACCTTTCAGGATGTGACGCATAATAATTGAGGGATTTGCTAAAATAAGCATCATTAATAGTGTGCTTTTTATAGATTTTCTGATAGCTATTTGCTAAAGTGCCCTTTGCATTTTCCATATTTTTGCTTTTATTCAACTCAAAAGCTGCTTCAGCCAAATGCACTTCTTTTAGGATGTTTACAAATGATTTTTCCGATAAAATATCAGTTGGTATTTCAGTATTTTGGCTAGTGCATGCTAGTAATAAAATGCTCAATATCGAAAGAATAATTTTCATTATACAAAGATAGCTTTTAAGCAAGCAAAAAATGTATATTTGCTTCATTATTAATCAAACAAATATCTAAGATGAAAAAATTAATGTATTTATTAGTAGCGGGAACAATGTTCGTTTTCACTGCTTGTACTTGTGGAGCTGATGCTGCTGCAACTGAAGAAGTAGCTGTTGAAGAGGTTGTTGTTGAGGAGGTAGTTGTTGAAGAAGTTTCTGCTTGTGCTGACGATTGTCAAAAAGCATGTTGCTTAGGTTGTAAAGCAACTGAAGGTGATGCAGCTTGTAAAGCTGACCATTCTTGTTGTGCAGTTCATGCTGAAGAAGGTGCTGAAGAAGCTCATGATCATGGAGCTGAAGGACATTCTCACGAATAAGAATTCTTATTCAGAAAAATTAAAAAAGGCATCCATTTGGATGCCTTTTTTTATAAAATAATTTGAAATTATCTATCAAAAGTAAGTCGCATTCCTCTGCTGGTTTCGTCAAAACTTCCATATTCATAAGCAATATGTCCGTTTACAAAAGTATGTGTAATTTGGGCATTAAAGGTTTCGCCTTCAAAAGGTGACCAACCACATTTGTATAAAATATTCTCTTTAGTTACTTCCCAAGGTTTGTTTAAATCAACTAAAACCAAATCAGCAAAATAACCTTCACGAATAAAGCCTCTGTTTTCTACTTGAAAACAAATAGCAGGATTATGACACATCTTTTCTACTACTTTTTCTAAAGTTATTTTTTCTTGATTAACAAAAGCTAGCATTGCAGGTAAAGCGTGTTGTACAAGTGGTCCTCCTGATGGAGCGTTAAAGTAAGTATTGGATTTTTCTTCCAAAGTATGTGGGGCATGATCGCTTGCAATTACATCCAACTTGTCATCTAACAAGGCTTGGAAAAGAGCATTTTTGTCTGATTCCTTTTTCACAGCAGGATTCCATTTTATAAGCGTTCCTTTTTTTGCATAATCTCTACTATCAAACCAAAGGTGATGTATGCAAACCTCAGCCGTAATTCGTTTTTCTGACAAAGGAAGTTTATTGTCAAAAAGAGCAATTTCTTTTTCGGTTGAAAGATGAAAAACATGGAGCCTTGTGTTGTGTTTTTTTGCCAATTCCACTGCCATTGATGAGGATTTGTAGCAAGCCTCAGCACTTCTGATGTTTGGGTGTTCAGTAATAGGGACTTCTTCTCCGTATTGTTGTTTTGCTTTTTCAGTGTTCTTTTGAATAGTTTCTTCATCCTCACAATGTACTGCAATCAGCATTGGCGACTTTTTAAAAAGTTCTTCCAAAACCGTTCTGTTATCTACCAACATATTTCCTGTTGAAGAACCCATAAATATTTTGATTGCCCCAACAGTTTTTGGGTCAGTTTTTAGTACTTCTTCCAAATTATCATTACTCGCTCCCATAAAAAAGGAGTAGTTTGCAATTGAAGTTTGAGCTGCAATTTGGTATTTATCTTCTAGTAATTCTTGCGTTAACGCTTGAGGATTAGTATTTGGCATTTCCATAAAAGAAGTAATTCCACCGGCAACTGCTGCTTTACTTTCAGTATAGATATTTGCCTTGTGAGTTAGCCCAGGCTCACGGAAATGAACTTGGTCGTCAATAACACCTGGTAAAAGGTGTAACCCTTCTGCATCAATAATTTGGTTAGCCTCAATACATATTTCAGGAGCAATTTGTTTGATGGTTTTATTTTCAATCAATACATCAGCTTTGTAAACTCTTCCTTCATTTACAAGTTGTGCATTTTTAATAAGTGTAAGCATTATTTATCTTTTCCAGTTTCTAAAAAAACTTTTGATTTTCATTTGGATAACCCCAACTACCGCTTCCATAAATATTCCGCCACTCATTTTTGAGGTTCCTTCTGTACGGTCAGTAAAAATTACTGGAACTTCTACCACATTAAATCCGTATTTCCAAGCCTTGAATTTCATTTCAATTTGGAAAGCATAACCTACAAACTGAATTTTATCAAAATTGATGGTTTCTAAAACTATTCTTTTGTAACATTTAAAACCAGCAGTGGAATCATGGATGGGCATTCCAGTAATAAATTTTACATATTTTGATGCAAAAAAGGACATGAGTAAACGAGCCATAGGCCAATTTACAATATTCACCCCTCTTACATATCGTGAGCCAATGGATAATTCTCCACCATCTAGCGCATTTGCATTGTAAAGTCTGATTAAATCATTTGGGTCGTGTGAAAAATCAGCATCCATTTCAAAAATAAATTGATACTCTTTTGCTAGCGCCCATTTGAATCCGTGAATATAAGCCGTTCCTAATCCAAGTTTCCCTGTGCGTTCTTCTATGTGTAGTTTCCCGCTAAATTCAGGTCGTAAGTTTTTTACAATATTCCCAGTCCCATCAGGAGATCCATCATCAACAATAAGAATATGAAATGATTTTTCTAAAGAAAATACTTTACGAATTATCTTTTCGATATTTTCTTTCTCGTTATAAGTTGGAATGATGATTAAACTATCTGACATTTTTGGAATTTAAAATTGTAAAAATACAAAACAAATTTAGATAGGATTTATTGTGCGCCTATTTTGATTTCTTCAATTATAGAAGGGTCCAGAAGAGTGCTAGTATCTCCTAAATTATCACTTTCACCTGTAGCAATTTTACGCAATATACGCCTCATTATTTTTCCTGAACGCGTTTTTGGTAGTCCGCTTACAAATTGAATTTTGTCTGCTTTTGCTATAGCCCCAACCTCTTTAGTAACCAATTTATTTATTTCTTTCCTTAGTGAGTCCTCATCTTTTGGTTGCTTATGACAAATTACAAAAGCGTAAACCCCATTTCCTTTTATTGGGTGAGGATAGCCAACAATGGCAGTTTCACACACATTATTATGTTCGTCCATTGCACTTTCTATTTCGGCAGTTCCTAGGTTGTGTCCCGAAACAATAATTACATCATCTACCCTTCCTGTTATTCGGTACATTCCATTTTCGTCACGCAAAGCACCATCACCAGTAAAATATTTATTTTTAAAAGCCGTAAAATAAGTGTCCTTAAACCTTTGGTGGTCACCATAAATAGTGCGTGCCATTGAGGGCCAAGGGTGTTTTATGCAGAGCCTTCCTTTTACATTATTCCCTTGCAATTCCTTACCTCTTTCATCTACCAAACAAGGTTGTATTCCTGGTAAGGGAAGGGTTGCAAAAGAAGGTTTGGCTGGAGTAATACCTGCTAAATTAGAAATCATAATTCCTCCTGTTTCTGTTTGCCACCAAGTGTCTACTATTGGGCAATTTTCTTTCCCTATTTCTTTATCGTACCAATGCCAAGCATCTTCATTTATGGGCTCGCCAACTGTTCCCAGTACTTTAAGTGAGGATAAATCATAAGGAGTTACAAATTCCATTCCTTTGGCTTCTAATGCACGAATTGCAGTTGGGGCTGTATAAAAGATATTGACTTTATTTTCTTCTACAATTTTCCAAAATCTTCCTGCATCTGGGTAGGTGGGAATGCCTTCAAACATTAGGGTAGTTGCTCCTGCCAAAAGTGGTCCGTAAACAATATAGGAATGTCCTGTAATCCAACCAATATCGGCAGTACACCAATAAACATCTCCTTCTGTGTACTGGAAAACATTGCGAAAACTATATTCAGCATATACCATATAGCCAGCAGTTGTGTGCAGTATTCCTTTTGGTTTTCCAGTAGAGCCGGAGGTGTATAAAATAAAAAGGGGATCTTCTGAGTCCATAATTTCGGCAGGAAAATATGAATTGGCTTTTTTTATTTCTTTATGCCACCAAATATCTCTGCCATTTTGCATAGATATGTTACTTTTTGTACGCTCCAATACAATGCATTTTTTGATTGATGGAGTAGATTGCATTGCCTCATCAGAAATGTCTTTTAAGGGCGTAATTTTTGTTCCTCTAAATCCTCCATCAGCAGTGATGAGTATGTTGCAATCGGCATCATTAATTCTGTCAGATAATGATTTTGCTGAAAAACCAGCAAAGACAACTGAGTGAATTGCACCAATCCTAGCACAAGCCAAAACAGCAATTGCCAATTCAGGAACCATAGGCATGTACAGGCAAATTCTATCTCCTTTTTTTGCACCATTATTTTTGAGTACATTGGCGAATTTACACACCTGAATATGCAACTCTTTGTAGGACAAACATCTGCTTTGTTCCTTAGGATTATTGGCAATCCATTTGATGGCCGTTTGTTCGTCTTTATTCTGCAAATGTCTATCCAAACAATTCTCAGTAATATTTAGTTTACCTCCTTCAAACCACTTGATTTCTGGTTTGGAAAAATTCCAAGAAAGTACATTATCCCACTTTTTATGCCAAGTGAATTGTGCTGCTTTTTCTGCCCAAAATGCTTCCGGTTTATCAATACTTTCATTGTATTCAGTTTGGTATTCCTCAAAGGAATTTATTTTCTTACTCATGGTTAATTTTCTAATTGTCCAAAGATAGTAAAACAATTTAGATATAAAAATCAATTTTTTAAATTGAATGTGTAAATTAGCGGCTCAATTAAAATTAAAAATATGAAAAAATTACTACTATACTTGAGTGTGCTTTTTGCAATGAGTGTAAATGCGCAAGACTGTTCGGAATTATTCTTCTCAGAATATGTTGAGGGGTATGGGCAAAATAAAGCGATTGAAATTTATAACCCAACTACAGTTGCTATTGATTTGAGTGACTATAAAGTAGAGCGATACTCTAATGGAGCGACTACTAATTCAGGAGGGATTACTTCTTTAACAGGAATATTGGCTTCAGGTGACGCTTTTGTTTTAACAAGTGGAGAGACAGATTCAACAAGTACATTTGGCTTTATTGATCCTGTTTTGTTTGCTATGGGAGATATGGCTGAGCCAGTTGGTTCTTATCCTACTCCATTGCACATGAATGGAGATGATGCTATGGTATTAACAAAAAATGGAGCAATTATTGATGTAATTGGTAAGGTTGGGGAGGAACCTGCTTCTGGGGCTTGGACTGCTGATTCAACATCAGGTTTTACTATGGGATCTTGGTGGACTGCTAACCATACTATGATTAGAAAATCAACTGTTAAAGTTGGAGATGGAAATGGCTTGGATTTATTTAATCCTAGTTTGGAATGGGATTCTTTACCTGCGCCTAATTGGGGCGATTTAGGAATGCACACTTGTGATTGTGTAGGGTCAACTGGATTGAGTGAAGTGAGGGATGTTTCTTATATTGTGTATCCTAATCCTGCAAATATTGGTGAGACAATTACTGTAAATACAACTTCAAAAATTGAAAGTATTGAACTTGTAAATATCTTAGGAGAAAAAGTATTGACAGAAACTTCCAATCAAATTGCGACTACTAATCTTTCAAAAGGAACATATATTATAATCATTAATTTGACTGACGGCAGAAAAGTTGATAATAAAATAATTATTGAATAATTAAATAAAAAGAAGAATTGAAATGCTGATGGAAACATCAGCATTTTTTTGGATAGGAAATATGAAAAAGTTAAGTGTTTTATTGGTAGGTATTTTATTGAGTATGGTTTCATTTTCCCAAACTACAGTGAGGGGAAAAGTGATAGATGCCAATACAGGTGAATCCTTAATCGGAGCAACTATTGTGTACGGAAAAGGGCTTGGTACGGCAACCGATTTTGACGGAAATTATTCCATTTCCTTGCAAAGCGGTGTGAAAAGTATTCAAGTTTCCTATGTGGGATATAAAGCAATAAATAAAACACTTACTATTAGCGGAAAGTCACAAGTGTTCAATTTTCAACTTAAAACAGTTTTGCTGAATGAGGTGCAAGTAGTAGCCGATATTGCTCGCGATAGAGAAACGCCAGTTGCGTTTTCAACTATACCTATAAAAAAGATGAATGAGGAATTGGCATCTCAAGATATTCCTATGATATTGAACTCTACCCCTGGAGTGTATGCAACACAAACTGGTGGTGGTGATGGTGATGCTCGGATTACAATTAGAGGATTTAACCAAAGAAATGTAGCCGTTATGTTGGATGGTATTCCTGTGAATGATATGGAAAATGGTTGGGTGTATTGGTCTAATTGGTTTGGTTTGGATGCAGTAACCTCTAATATTCAAGTACAAAGAGGGTTGGGGGCTTCCAAAATTGCTATTCCATCAGTTGGAGGGACTATGAATATTTTAACAAAAGGAACAGGAAATAAAAAAGGTGGAACAATAAAACAATCAGTAGGGTCTTTCGGAAAATTACGAACTTCCTTAGGATATAATTCAGGGAGAATGGAAAATGGCTGGGGTTATACCTTGGCAGGTTCTTACAAAAAGGGAAACGGATTTGTTGATGAGACTTGGAGTGAGGGGTTCTTTTATTATGCTAAAGTGCAAAAAACTTTAGGCAATCATATCCTTAGTCTATCAGCAATGGGCGCTCCTCAAAAACACGGGCAGAGATCCTATAAAAGTAATATAGCGACTTACGATACTGCTTTTGCTCGTTCGTTGGGTGATGATTCCGATTTTTCGAATAGGATTGTCAATAAAGGAATAAACTATAATAAATTTTGGGGTAATTTGGACAGGTGGACTTTGGATAACAATGGAGATACCATTCATAATAGAGAAACATTAAATACAAGGCAAAACTACTATCACAAACCTCAATTTTCTTTAAGGGATTTTTGGACTGTTAACGATAAGTTTTATGTGTCAAATATCGTGTATGTTTCAATTGGTAATGGGGGCGGAACAAGAGCAGAAAATATAGGAGAAAAAGATGGTCAAGTTGATTTGCAAACTGCCTATAACGGAAATGTTGGGGCAGGTCCCTTTGGGCCTATTATAGACACAGAGTTTTCTGATACTGAATATAAATCTGGTAGTTATTTAAAATCATCAGTAAATAATCATTATTGGTATGGAGGCTTATCTACTCTTAATTATCAAGCAACTGATAAATTATCGCTTGCAGGAGGACTGGATATGCGCTATTATGAAGGTCAGCATTATAGCGAGATATATGATTTATTAGGGGGTGATTATGTCGTTTCAACTGATGATGAGAATCAATTATCAGCAGTAAAAAGAGTAGGAGATAAGATTGGCTATCATAATGATGGAATAGTAAAGTGGAGTGGAGTATTTTCTCAAGCAGAATACAGCAATGGAATGCTAAGTGCTTTTTTCAATATTTCAGGATCTAACTCAGCATACAAAAGAATTGATTATTTCAAAAAGAAAGAGGACTCACAATACGCTTCAACTGATTGGAAATGGATAAGAGGTTACACAGTAAAAACTGGGGCAAATCTGAATTTAGACGAATATAACAATGTATTTTTTAATACAGGATACATTTCAAAAGCACCAAGATTTGACAATATATTTACCAAGAGTAATACCTTACAAACATATATTCGTAATGAAGAAGTTAAAGCGATTGAAGGAGGATACTCTTTCCGATCTTCTTTATTTTCGGCCAATGTAAATACCTATTATACTGTTTGGGAAAATAAACCAGCCAATATTTCTGAAACTATTGGTGGGATTAGATATTCAGATGTTGTGCCAATGAATGCTTTACATAAAGGATTAGAGATTGATTGTTCGTATAAATTCAACCAAAAATTAAGTTTTGAAGGTTTACTTTCTTTAGGAGATTGGAAATGGACTTCAGGAGGTGAGGCCATTCTTTTGGATAGTGATAATAATGCGCCATCAATAGAATCTGGCAACACTAGTTCGGACACATTAAGGTATGATGCAAATGGAGTACATGTAGGGGATGCTGCACAAACGCAATATGGTTTAAGTGTAAGGTATGAACCGACACATAACTCTTATATAAAAATAAGAGGTACTTATTTTGATGATTATTATTCTGATTTTGATGCAGCAACTTTAAGTGGAGAAAATTCAGGAAGAGAAAGTTGGGTAATCCCGTCTTATCAAATAGTTGATTTACATGTAGGTTTTGTATCTAAGAATTATGCTGATAAAAAGGTACATATTAAATTTAGTGTTTTGAATCTGTTTGATGAAATGTATATTTCGGATGCTAAAAATAATGATAGTTATAGTTCAATTTATAGTGATTTTGACGCCAAATCGGCTAGTGTGTTTTTTGGCTTAGGAAGAAGGTTTAATTTATCGGTAAGGTTTAATCTTTAATAAAAAATGAAAAAAATGAAAAAGACAACAACATTAATTATTACAACATTACTAAGTATAGTAGGGTTTGCACAAACGGATATTGCAACAGCAAGAGCCCAAGGAATAGGAGCATCTGTAACAATTACAGGGGTGGTGACTAATGGAGATGAACTTGGCCCTATCCGTTATATTGAGGATAATACAGGTGGACTTGCTTTGTATAGCACATCTTTATCAGGATTTCAAAGAGGAGATGAGGTAACTGTTTCAGGGACATTAATTGACTATAATGGACTTTTAGAAATGACTCCAGTTAATTCAAATACTACCAATTCATCTTCTAATTCAGTTATTCCTCAAGTAGTAACTCCTATTCAGATTGGGGAAGCAACAGAATCCCAATTATTGCAAATTAATAATGCACTTTTTAATAATGGAGGCTCTTTATTTACGGTAGGTACACATGACTTCACTTCCAATGCAGAGACAGGAAAAGTATACATAAAAGTAGGGAGCCCTTTAGAAAATACTTTAATCCCAATGGGATCCGTAACATTAATTGGGATTTCATCACAACATACTTATAATTTTGGTTGCCCACATCTTTCAGGGATTTGCCCTGCTAATGATGGCTATCAACTTTTACCAAGGGATTCTGCTGACATTATTCAGACAGGAAATATAGTATTTACTTCTGCTGTTACACAAACGAATATCACAACAACAAGTTTTGATTTGTCTTGGTCAGCCTCAACTAATTCTTCAACAAATTGTAATTATGGGATTTCAACTTCACTTGGTACAGCAATGAACAATGGAGGGAGTACGCAAAACCATAATCTTAGTTTGTCAGGGCTTTCTCCTGCTACTTTTTATTATGTAGAATGTTATTCTGTAGACGGATTGGATACTGCTTTTTCTTCTATTGGACTGTATTCTACTGCCTCTCTTTCCTCAGGAAAGATTCGTCCTTATTTCAATCATTCGGTTGATGTTTCAGTTTCAACTGGTGTGGATGCGCAAGATATTACCTCAGGATTTGCGGATACTATTTCGGCTTATATTGCTTTGGCTCAAAATACTTTAGATATTTGTGTGTATAATGCGTCTTCTTCTATAATCGCTACTGCAATAAATGCCGCTTATAACAATGGTGTTTCGGTAAGGTATATTGCTGATGATGATGTTACCAATAGTATGTTGAGTAGTTTGAATATAAATATTCCAATCGTATATCGCGACCCTGCTCCTGCTGGGATAATGCACAATAAATTTATTATTGTAGATGCGAATTCAACTAATAATTCTTGGATTTTAGGTGGGTCTACCAATTGGACGAATCCTTCTAACTTATTGGATGATTATAACAATATGATTTTCATTCAGGATGAAGCTGTTGCAAAAGCCTATACTTTGGAGTTTGAAGAAATGTGGAGTGGAGTATTTGGACATAATAAACTGGACAATACTCCTCATAAATTTATAGTTGATGGTAAAAGTGTAGAGGTTTATTTTTCTCCTTCTGACCAAACTACATCACATATTTTGGAACTTATTGATGAGGTGGATTATACTTTAGAGTTTGGGCTTTTAGGGTTTACAAGAGATGATATTGGGCTTGCAGTAATTGCAAAGGCTAGTGAACCTGGGGTAAATGTAAGAGGAATTATAGAACAAGAAAATATCAATGGAAGTGAGTTTGCTGATTTAGTTGCAGGTGGCGTAAATGTGAAATCGCATCAAGGTATAACACATCAATTGCACCATAAATATGCTATTGCTGATGCGAATGCTGTGTCTTCTGATCCAACTGTACTTACGGGTTCGCATAACTGGAGTAATAATGCTGAAAATAATTCGGATGAGAATACGATCGTAATTCATGATGCGACAATTGCAAATATTTATTTGCAAGAGTTTACTAAGCGTTTTAACGAGTTAGGAACTACAGGAATTAATGATTTGGTAAAAGTAGAAGTGTCTGTTTTTCCAAATCCTTCTGCAGGAATTGTTGAGGTGAAAAGTGAAGAGATTATTCAGCAAATAAATTTATATTCTATTGAAGGAAAACTTCTTGCTACTACACAAGAAACAGTTCTTAGAATAAACACGAAAGGGGTTTACTTTATAAAGGTAATTACTGAAAAAGGGGTAGTTGTAAAAAAGGTGGTAGTAGAATAATACTTAACTGATATATAAAAAAAGCCCTCTGCAGAGGGCTTTTTAGTTTACATTTCAAATGTTTCCATAAATTTTGTGGTGTAATTTCCTGCTAGGAAATCTTTATCTTTCATTAGTTTCTGATGAAAAGGAATAGTTGTTTTCACTCCTTCAATAATAAACTCATCCAAAGCTCTTTCCATTTTGGCTATGGCTTCATCTCTAGTTTGCGCAACCGTAATTACTTTCGCAATCATAGAATCGTAAAACGGAGGAATCATATAGTTTGCATATACATGGGTGTCAATTCTTACACCATGGCCACCTGGTGCATGAAAAGCAGTAATCATACCAGGACAAGGGCGAAAACCAATGTAAGGGTCTTCAGCATTTATTCTACACTCAATAGCATGAAGTTGTGGTATGTAATTTTCCCCGGAAATCTTAATCCCAGCCGCTACTTTTATTTGCTCCCGAATTAAATCGAAATCTACAACCTCTTCAGTAATTGGGTGTTCAACTTGAATACGAGTATTCATTTCCATAAAGAAGAATTTTCTATGCTTATCTACTAGGAACTCAACCGTTCCAACTCCTTCATACTTTACAGCTTCAGCAGCTAAAATACCTGCTTCTCCCATTTCTTTTCTCAACTTATCTGTCATGAATGGAGAAGGAGTTTCTTCTGCTAATTTTTGGTGCCTTCTTTGAATAGAGCAATCTCTTTCTGATAAATGAGCTGCTTTTCCTGTATGATCACCAATAATTTGAATTTCGATATGTCTTGGGTCTTCAATAAATTTTTCCATATACATTCCATCATTACCAAAGGCTGCTTTCGATTCTTGTCTTGCACTATTCCATGCATCTTCCAAGTTTTCAGCTTCCCAAACCAATCGCATTCCCTTACCACCACCACCAGCAGTAGCTTTTAGCATTACTGGGTATCCAATTTCAACTGCTAATCTTTTACAGGTTTTAAAGTCAGGAATAATTCCTACTGAACCAGGAATTGTAGGAACTCCTGCAGCTTTCATTGTTTCTTTTGCATTTGCTTTATCTCCCATTCCATCAATCATTTCAGGAGAAGCACCAATAAATTTGATGCCATTTTCATTACAAATTTTTGAAAAGTTTGAATTTTCAGCTAAAAATCCATAACCAGGATGAATAGCATCAGCATTTGTAATTTCGGCTGCAGCAATAATATTAGGAATTTTCAGATATGATTCCGAACTAGCAGGAGGGCCAATACAAACTGCTTCATCAGCAAACCTAACGTGTAAGCTTTCCTTGTCGGCAGTAGAATATACCGCTACAGTTTTTATTCCCATTTCCTTACAAGTACGAATGATACGCAATGCAATCTCCCCTCTGTTTGCTATTAGGATTTTCTTAAACATAATAAATTATTTTATGAAGTTAATTATGAAGGGTCAACCAAAAATAATGGTTGGTCAAATTCAATGGGACTAGAGTCATCAACTAAAACTTTTACAATTTTACCTGATACCTCTGCCTCAATCTCGTTAAATAACTTCATTGCTTCAATAATACAAATTGCATCACCTTCCTTAATTACATCACCAACACTTACAAAAGGAGGGTTTTCAGGAGATGCAGAACGGTAGAATGTCCCAATCATTGAAGCCTTAATTGTAATGTAGTTTGCATTTTCATCTGCCGCAGGAGCAGGAGTACTTGCTAGTGGTGCTACAGCCATAACTACAGGTGCTGCTACAACTTGTTCAGGTGCTTGTTGAATAAAAGTAGTCATTTCTTCATCACCTCTTCTCTTTTTTGAAGGAGATTTGATAGAAATTTTAATGTTATCTATTTCTAAATCTACTTCTGTTGCTCCTGATTTAGCAACAAATTTTATCAATTCTTGAATATCTTTTAAATCCATGTTTTTAGTTTTATTTTAATACAAAAGTAATTATTTCTTTGAATCGTAAGCCCATTTAATGAAAATTGAGCCCCAAGTAAATCCGCCACCAAATGCAGCAAGGACAATATTGTCTCCTTTATTTAAATGGTTTTCCCATTCCCATAAGCATAATGGGATAGTTCCATTGGTAGTGTTTCCATATTTTTCAATGTTTAACATCACCTTTTCGCTACCTACTCCCATTCTTCTGGCAGTAGCATCAATTATTCGTTTATTTGCTTGATGAGGTACTAGCCAAGCAACATCATCAGCAGTTAAATTATTGCGTTCCATTATTTCTTCCGAAACATCAGCCATTGATTTTACAGCTGCCTTGAATACCGGTTGCCCGTCTTGAAATACAAAATGTTCTTTAGCATCAACAGTTTCGTGTGAAGAAGGTTTAAGTGACCCTCCAGCTTTCATATGTAAAAACTCTCTTCCAGCTCCATCACTTCTCAGTATTGCATCTTGGACTCCTAATCCATCTTCTGTAGGTTCTAAAAGTACTGCTCCTGCTCCGTCACCAAAAATAATGCAAGTTGACCTGTCAGTATAGTCAACAATTGACGACATTTTGTCGGCACCTACTACAATTATTTTTTTATAAGTTCCTGTCTCAATAAATTTTGATGCAGTACTTAACGCAAATAAGAAGCCAGAACATGCAGCCATTAAATCATAAGCAAATGCATTTTTTGCACCTACTTTATCAGCAATGATACAAGCTGTAGATGGGAATATCATATCAGGAGTGGCAGTCGCACAAATGATTAAATCAATATCCTCAGCTGCAGTGTTTGTTTTTTTCAAAAGGCCTTTTATTGCTTCTGATCCTAGGTCAGAAGTCGCTTTCCCTTCTCCCTTTAATATTCTTCTTTCCTTTACACCAGTTCTACTAACAATCCACTCGTCATTAGTATCAACCATTGTTTCTAGCTCTTTATTATTCAGGATATATTCAGGAACATAGCCTTGAACACCTGTTATTGCAGCATTAATTTTTCCCATTAGTTAAGGTTGTTTTTTATTTTACTTTCCAAATCAGCTTCTACTACATCTTTGGTTAGTGTTATCATATTTTTTATTGCAATTTCATTCGAAATACCATGCCCAATAATAACGGTTTTGTTCAGTCCTAATATAGGAGTCCCTCCATAATTTTCATAATTGAAGCGCTTAAAGTAATCGTCAATCAACCCTCTTTTTTCCATAATTGAATAGATTCCTTCCGCCTCTTTTAGTACAATATTTCCTGTAAACCCATCACAAACAATCACATCCGTTTCCGAATCAAAAATATATCTACCCTCAATATTACCAATAAAGTTGTAGTCAGGATTTCCCTCCATCATAGTGTAAGTTGCTTGCGTAAGCATATTCCCTTTTGTTTTTTCTTCTCCTAGGTTTAAGAGACTTACTTTTGGCTGCTTAATCCCGCAAACATGTTGCGAAAAAAGTGAGCCTAAAATTCCAAATTGATACAATACATCAGGCTTACAGTCGGCATTTGCGCCAACATCCAAAAGGACAGTTACGCCACCATCTTCTCTTGGAATAAGTGTAGAAATTGCAGGGCGTAAAATACCCGTTATTGCTTTTACAGAATAATAACCACCTACAAACATTGCGCCAGTATTCCCTGCTGATGCAAAGCCATCAATCTTTCCTTTCGCTAGAAACTCAAAGCCTTTTGCTATGGAAGAATTTGGTTTTGATTTGAATGCTTTTGTTGGGTGTTCTCCCATTGATATAATATCTTCACAATCAACAATTTGGAAATTATTTTGTGAGATATTATGGTGTTTTAACTCAGCAAGAATTTCACTTTCTCGTCCGAATAAAACTATTTCAGTATCAGATGGGAGTTCATTAAGAGCTAGAATAGCTCCATGAACAGTTTTTTGAGGAGCATAATCTCCTCCCATAATATCAATTCCGATTCTCATAAATAGTTTGCAGTTTAAAAGTCGATAAAACTACAAAAATCTATTGAAGAATTATAAAGATACTTGTTTTTCTATTGCTTGTTTTCCTCTGTAAGTACCACATTCTTCACAAACTCTGTGGTATTGAACTGGAGTGCTACAGTTAGGACATGAGTACATAGTAGTAGCAGAAGCTTTATAATGAGTTCTTCTTTTATCTCTTCTAGTCTTAGAAATTTTTCTTTTAGGATGTGCCATTTTCTTTCTTTTACTATTTTATTTTTAAATCTTTTAATGCGTCCCACCTAGGGTCAGACGACTTTTCTTCTTTTACAGTATATTTTTCAATCAAATCTACCATTTCTTCATTGCATGTTACCTCCCCTTGTTCTGTTAAAGGGTGCTGTCGTTTTTTTGGTAAGTTCAAAATGATCAATTCAAAGATTAATTGTTTCAAATCAATTGAATTTTCACTGTTTTTGATGTAAAATATCTCGTCTGTTGAGGTTAAATTCTCATCAGTTGTTTTGATAATTACATTTATTTCTGCTTTGATACTTACTGAAATTTCTTCCGCACAAATATCACATAACAGCTTATTTATCTTACCGTCAATTTGTAGTGTTAATGCTAATTTGTTACCATCTTTATCTAGTAAAGCTGTGGCAATAATTTCAGCATATTCTACATCCGACAATGTAAACGCTTCAAAGAACTGGTCCTTTATTTCAAATGAAAAAGAGTTATTACCGTTAATAATTCCTCCTAATTTTATCTCATATTCATTCATACTCCTGAATTTTAAAGGGCTGCAAAGATACAAATTTATTCGTATTCAGTATCTTAAGTTTACTTTCTTGTTTTAAAAGCTAAAGGATTGTTGCTAATCTCCTTAAATTCTGCTCTTTTCTTAAAAATATCGCAAGCCATAAATACAGCTTCACGAAATGATTGTTCATTTGCTTCTCCTTTTCCAGCAATTTCAGCAGCTGTTCCGTGAACAGGAGAGGTGCGTACTATATTTAGTCCTGCCGTATAATTTACTCCTTCTGAAAAAGATAGTGTTTTGAAAGGTGTTAATCCTTGATCGTGATACATGGAAAGTATTCCGTCAAAAGCAGTTAAGTTTTTTGGTGTGAAAAAACTATCAGCAGGATAAGGTCCAAATGCCATAATCCCATCTTCTTGTAGTTGTTTTATTGAAGGCGTAATGATTTCCTTTTCTTCAGAGCCAAGCATTCCATCTTCTCCGGCATGAGGGTTGAGTCCGATTACTGCAATTTTTGGTTTTCTTATTCCAAAGTCAGTAATTAGAGAATGATTAAGTTGTTTTGTTTTTTCAATTATTTTGCCTGAAGTGATGGCTACTTTCACATTTTCTAAAGGAATGTGCCCTGTAACAAAGGCTATTTTCATTACCTCACTTAGCATAATCATTAATGATTCTCCTTCAAAATTTCCTTGTAAAAATTCAGTATGTCCTACAAAATCTTTTATTTTTTCCTGAATTGACGCCTTGTTTATTGGAGCGGTTACTAATACATCAATCTCTCCATCTTTCAATGCATCACAAGCTAATTTTATAGACTGAAATGCATATTCACCTGAAGTAGCAGTCGCCTCTCCAAATTTGATTTCAATATCTTCTTTCCAGCAATTTAAAAGATTTACTTTGTTTGCTTTTGCTTCAGAAATTGTGTTTATGGTGTGAAAATTAAAGTCCTGCATCTCAAGAGACTTTCGGTTGATAGAAGCTATTTTGCTTGAACCAAAAACAATAGGCGTACAGAAATCAATCATACGAGCATCTTTGAAGGTTTTAATAATTACCTCCATGCCAATACCGTTTAAATCCCCAATAGAAATACCAACTTTAATTTTACTCATTAGGCTCTGTTTTTAATGAATTGATATAATAATCTTACTCCCATTCCTGTTGCTCCTTTCCCTCTGTAACCGTATTTTGTTTTTACAAAAGTAGGTCCTGCTATGTCCAAATGAATCCAAGGGTAATCAATAAAATGAGCTAGGAACTTACCAGCTGTGATTGCGCCACCAAACGGTCCTCCCAAGTTTTTAATATCTGCAACATCCGATTTTATCATCTCATCATAATCCGACCAAAAAGGCATTTCTGCTAATCGTTCGTGAGTTTTGCCTCCAATCGCTTCTAAATTTTTGTGCTCCTTTTCCGCTCCTTGTTGCATAGACACTATTCCGAAATGACCAATTGCAGCTGCAGCAGCTCCTGTTAATGTTGCCAAATCAATTACTAATTCAGGCTTGTATTTTTTAGCAAAACTAAGTGCATCAGCCAATACTAATCTTCCTTCAGCATCCGTATTCAATACCTCAACAGTTGTTCCGTCATGCATAGTAATTACATCACCAGGTGCGTAAGCATTACCTGAAGGTCGGTTGTCAGTTGCAGGAATTAAAGCAACAACATATTTGTCTAATTTGTTGGCAGCAATAGCATTCATAGCTCCAATTACGACACCTGCTCCACCCATGTCAACCTTCATTATGTCCATAGAATTTGCTGTTGGCTTTAAACTCAATCCTCCAGTATCATATACAATTCCTTTTCCAACCAAAATAATAGGATGCTTGTTGGTCGCATTTTTTGGTTTGTATTCCATAATGCTAAAGGTTGGTTCGTCAATACTTCCTTTATTTACTGCTAAAAGTCCTCCCATTTTTAAGGATTCAATTTTATTTTTATTGAAAACAGTAACTTTCATTCCGTGTTCTTTTCCTGATTGAACTGCCGATTCTGCTAATTCCTTAGCAGTAAGGTGTGAGAATGGTTCGTTTATTAAATCACGTGTTAAATAAACAGAATCAACTACATTTTGTAATTCAATAATGTCTTCTTCAATACCATGGTTTGACAGGTAAATATTTTCTAGTTTATTTGGTTTTGCATCTGTTTTGTGCTTAGTAAAAGTATAGTTTGATAGTGCCAATCCTTCAGTAACTAATAAAGCATTTTCTCTTTCTTTTTTAGTAAACAGAACATGAACAGTTGTTTCGTCTTTCACTAATGTATGTAATTTATCGCCAAGCAATCTGATATCTTCAGCAGCTTTATTTTTGTCTTTTTCATCTTTAATATTAACGACATGAACAAACCGACCTAATTGATTGATGCTTACAATTTCTTTTTCTTTTTTAATTTGATTTTGAACATATTCCTTTTCATCTTCATTAAGAAATAAGTTGATTGAAGGAGATTTAGTAGCATGAAAAATAATTACATTTTCACTAAAAATACCTTCTTCATTTTTTGTTGGATTGATTTTAATCGTAGTCTTCATAATATTGTGTAATTTTGAACTCACAAAACTAAGTAATTTTATGGATAGTAAGCTATTGCTTGAAAGGGCATTAAAAAAAGAATTTTTATCAGCAGAAGAAGGGCAGTTTTTATTTGAAAATGTACCTACTACTGACTTGATGTGGACGGCTAATGAATTAAGGCAAATGCAAGTGCCTGGCAATGTTGTTACTTGGCAGATTGATCGTAATGTAAATACGACTAATGCCTGTACTGCAAATTGCAAATTCTGTAATTTTTTCCGTCATCCTAAGCATGAAGAAGTATATGTAACGGATATAGAAACTTACAAGGTAAAGATTGAAGAAACTATAAAATATGGTGGGGATCAGTTGCTGTTGCAAGGTGGTCATCATCCTAGTTTAGGGTTGGATTATTACACGAAACTATTTAGGGATTTAAAAGCCCTTTATCCTGATATAAAACTACACGCACTTGGGCCACCTGAAGTAGCACACATTTGTAAGATTGGTGGACACACACATTTGCATGCGTTAACTGAGTTAAAAGCAGCAGGAATGGATAGTATGCCAGGAGCAGGAGCAGAAATTTTAAGCGATAGAGTTAGGCGTTTAATTTCCAAAGGAAAATGTACAGGACAAGAGTGGTTGGATGTAATGAAAGTTGCTCATCAAGTAGGGCTTACCACATCAGCAACTATGATGTTTGGACACATAGAAACAATAGCAGAACGCTTTGATCATTTGGTGAGAATAAGAGAAGTACAAGTACAAAAACCTGAAGGAGAAAATGGATTTTTAGCCTTTATTCCTTGGCCGTTTATGGATGATGGTACGCTTTTGCAAAGGGTAAAAGGAATAAATAATGAAACTTCAGCTGATGAATATATGCGCATGATTGCTATTTGCAGAATTATGTTGCCGAATATTAAAAACATTCAAACTTCATGGCTTACGGTTGGGGCGGATACCGCACAACTTACTTTGCATGGGGGGGCAAATGATATGGGCTCAATCATGATTGAGGAAAATGTAGTTTCGGCTGCAGGAGCAACACATAGGTTTACAGCAAACAGCATACAAGAATGTATAAAAGAGGCAGGATTTGAACCACAACTGAGAACTCAGCATTATGTGGAAAGAGAGATGCCGGAAATGGAAGAACAAGTGATAGACTACTAGTTGTTGGTTGAAAGTAATTATGAATAATGAAACTTTCGGAATGACTTTTCAATATGCTATTTGCAAAGAGTATAAACTTGAAAGCAATATTACTATTGACAGAATTGACGAGTCGCTTCTTGATTCTTTCCTTCAATCCAAAATTATCAAAAAAATATTTAGCAATAAAAGCAAACCTATAAAATCCTTATTTAAAACAAAAGACTTTACATCCGAACACATAAAAAGATGTCCACACAGTTTTCTTTTAGAGAATGAAGAAACGTTTTCTGTAAAAACGTTCAAAGGTAAAGGGAAAATGTTTGCTCCAAAAGTTGTTGGACAGGCTGGAGATGATACATTTAATTATTTTTTCGGTCATTTAAGTTCAACTGTAATTGATAAATCAACCTTCAAAGCTTTCTGTTTAGATAAAATTGATAAAATGCTGCCTATTATAATTGATTACGCATTAGTTAGCGATTATAACTGCTCATTTTATAGAACAGATACAGGGTTTGATTATGAGATATTAAAAAGAGACCATTTTCCTGAACTTACTTTTGAGCATAAGGATTTTACATTTACTAAGCCTTCAGCACGCCTTTGGAATGAGTCAAATACTGTAAAATATAAAGGTACAACAATTTTAGAATTACAATTACACACTAATAGAAGTGGTTATAAAATAAGACTTCATAGAGATAATTTCCCTGCCTTACTAAAAGTAGAAAAGAAAATTAATAACTCGTTACTTGGAGACACTGCTGAATTAGCAATTTGTAATATTTACAATTTAGACCCTGGGGTTAATAGTGACAGACTAACAAATAACTCTAGCGAATCAATTCTTACAGCTTTTGTAAATCACTATACAATAAATAAAGACGAATTATTCCCTTTATCTCCAATCAAGTATTCAGGGACAGAAAAAAGAGAAAGAGGAGGAAGCAGTAAAAGTGGAGTGGACTTTTATTTAGAAAAAGGTTATACATTGTCTTTGAAAACTAATAAATCTAAATCTTACAAAGTCTGTCCTCCGGAAATCGGACAGCCATCTCCTAAAACTTTCGATATTCATTTTGCTAATAAAGGTTGGTATACAGGAAAGATAACAGAAGATAAATTTAGAGAATTAGTTCGAGATAAGAGTAAATTAGTTCTGTTACTTAAAGAATATGTTAAGTATTTAAACGAATGTGATTATATATTATGGTCTCTGTTTTTAAGTGAAAATAATATTAATTCAAAACTAATTAACAAAACAGAGTTAGAGAACATTACATTTCAATCAAACTTAATTAACTATTCTAATGATTTTACAACAAAAAGTAGTGTAACAATTAAATATGGAGAGCCTAAAATTTCTTTAGGAGAATTTCAAGTTCATTCTGCTAGAAATTCTTTAAAATTTAGATTTAACCTCAATAATTTACTCACTCTAAAATAATTTTTATATTTTTGTTTAAAATGGACAAATATGGACAATAGTGGACAAATGTTAAAAATAACTGACATTGCAGATAGATTAAATGTTTCCCAAAAATCAGTAAGAAGATATATTCAATCAGGCAAATTATCCTCCAATAAGATTGGTGGAGTTCACAGAGTAGAAGAGAGTGAACTTCAATCTTTCCTTAAACTGTCAGTTTATGAAAATGGAGAAGATAAAGAAATTGAATTTACTCGCCCTAAATCTAAAAAAACTGACCTTGTTAATTGGATTGATATCTCTGAAAATTGGGATAACCCCAAAAAATCTAAGCTAACATCTGCCGATTTATTTTGTGGTGCAGGAGGGATGGCTAAAGGATTTGAAATGGCAGGATTTAATCAATTATGTGGTATGGATTGGTTTAAAGAGGCAGGTATGACATACCGACACAATTTTAAACACCCTTTTATAGAAGGGGATATAACACAAAAAAGCATTAAAGATAAATTTATACAAACTGTAAAAAAACAATTAAAAGGAAAACCTTTAACTGTTCTTTCAGGTGGTTTCCCTTGTCAAGGGTTTAGTATGTCAGGTAGTCGAATAGTAGAGGACACAAGAAATTCCTTATATAAAGATATGCTTGAAATCATTGAAGAACTTAAGCCAGAATTTATAGTAGCAGAAAATGTAAAAGGATTGCGTTCAATGCTAAAGGGAAAAGTAGAAGATAAAATAAAAGAGGATATTAGAAATTTAGGATATGAAGTAAATGTTACCGTCCTAAATTCTGCTGATTATTATGTTCCTCAAAAAAGAGAACGAGTTATTTTTATTGCAAATAGAATTAAAAAAAGAAATTATCACCCTACTCCATTGTTAGAATCAGGTTCTTATATTACAACAAAAGAAGCGATTGAAGATTTAATAAAAGTTGGAGATAACAAAGAACTAAACCATGTTAGAACCAAACATAGTGATGATATGAAAAAAAGACTTGCAAAGGTTCCTGAAGGTAAAAGTTTATATGATAATTATTCAGACTCTTGGAAGAAATGTACTTGGAATGAAGCAAGTTGTACTATCAAAGAAAATCATGGAGGAGTAAATATTCATCCTATTGAACCAAGGGTTATAACTGTACGAGAAATGGCTCGTTTACAGTCATTCCCTGATGATTTTATTTTCAAAGGATCTAAAGGGAAACAAATGGTGCAAATCGGAAATGCTGTACCGCCATTATTAGCAAAAGCGATAGGGCTTTCTATCCGAGAAACAATTAAAAAATAAATATGTTTACAGGAATTATTGAGCAATTAGCTGAGGTTGTTAAAGTAGAAAGTGAAGGGAGCAATGTTCATATTACCCTAAAATCAACAATTACTGCTGAACTAAAGATTGACCAAAGTGTAGCGCATAATGGCGTTTGCTTAACGGTAGTTGAAATTAATGGAGATGAATACATTGTTACTGCTATTAAAGAAACTTTGGATAAATCCAATATTGGTTTATTAGTAGTTGGGAGTAAAGTAAATATAGAAAGGTGTTTAAAAATAGGAGACAGGCTTGATGGACACATGGTACAAGGCCATGTTGATCAAACGGCAAAGTGTGTAGAGGTAAAAAAAGAAAATGGTTCCTATGTATATACCTTTAAGCATAAAGAGTCCGATAATATGACGGTTGAGAAAGGTTCAGTTTGTGTGAATGGGGTGAGCCTTACAGTTGTTAATTCCAAAGACACCTCTTTTTCAGTAGCCATTATTCCTTATACGCATAAGCATACTAATTTCCATGAATTTAAAGAAGGTACTGTAGTAAATATAGAATATGATATACTAGGAAAGTATATATCAAAGATGTTTTTAAGTAATATATAAAAAGAAAAAAATGAAACCAACATTATTAATTTTAGCAGCAGGAATGGGAAGCCGATATGGTGGATTGAAACAAATAGATGGTATTGGCCCGAATGAGGAGCCAATTATTGAGTATTCTATTTATGATGCCATCAATTCAGGATTTGGAAAAATTGTATTTGTAATCAGAAGAGAATTTGATGAAGCCTTTCGTTCACGCTTTGATAAGTTTGCCGATAAAATAGCCATTGAATATGTGTATCAAGAAGTAAATATAAAAGTAGAAGGTATTACTACTATTGAAAGAACAAAACCTTGGGGAACATCACATGCAGTGCTAGTAGCTAAGGAGGTAATAAACGAGCCATTTGCAGTTATTAATGCTGATGATTATTATGGTGCAGGTTCTTTCCAGTTGATTGCTGTTTTTTTAACTCAGGATTGCTCACCATCAATGATGGCTATGGTGGGTTATACTTTGCACAACACACTTTCCGAACACGGTACAGTAAACAGAGGAGTGTGTGAGGTAGATGCTGATAATAACCTTGTTGAGGTGATTGAAAGAACAAAAATTGCAGCCCAAAATGGAGTAGTAAACTATAATGTTGGTGATGATTTACCACTTGGTACAGTTGATAAAAATGTACCTGTTTCTATGAATTATTGGGGTTTCGATCCTTCTATTTTTGCTGAAATTGAAAAAGGATTGCATGATTTTATGAGAGCAAATCCTAACAACCCAACTGCTGAGTACTACATACCTAATATTGTTACTGATATGATAGTTTCTGGGCAAATGGCTGTGCGTGTAATTCCTACTGATGACAATTGGTTTGGGGTAACTTACAAAGAGGATAAACCTATGGCAGTAGCTGCAATTACTAAGTGCATTGCTGATGGAATATATCCAACCAATTTGTGGAGTTAAGATGAGAAATAAGATACTATTATTAGGTTCAGGAGAGTTAGGGAAGGAAGTAGTAATTGCTATGCAAAGACTAGGTCAATATGTTATTGCTGTGGACAATTATGAAAACGCTCCTGCTATGCAAGTGGCACATGAATTTGAAGTTATTAATATGTTAGATGGGGCTGAATTGGATAGAATAGTTGCCAAACATAAACCAGATTTTATTGTCCCTGAAGTAGAGAGTATTAGAACAGAGCGTTTTTATGAATATGAAAAGCAAGGTTTTACAGTAATCCCGTCAGCTAAAGCGGCAAATTTTACCATGAACCGTAAAGCAATTCGTGATTTGGCTGCTATTGATTTAGGCGTAAAAACTGCTAAATATAAATATGCAACATCATATGAGCAGCTAAAAGAAGGAGTAGCATTTACAGGAATGCCTTGTGTTGTAAAACCATTAATGTCTAGTTCAGGAAAAGGGCAATCGGTTATTAAAACAGAGGCTGATATCCAAAAAGCATGGGAGTATGCTTTGGAGGGCTCAAGAGGGGATTTGATGGAAGTAATTGTAGAAGCTTTTATTGATTTCGATTATGAAATAACACTCTTAACCCTTACACAGAATAATGGTAATACGCTTTTTTGCCCACCAATAGGGCATAGGCAAGAAAGAGGTGACTATCAAGAAAGTTGGCAGCCAATGGCTATGGATGCTATGCATTTAAAAGAGGCTGAAGAAATAGCGAATAAAGTGACTAAAGCACTTGGTGGAAGCGGTATTTGGGGGGTAGAATTTTTTATTGGAAAAGAGGGGGTTTATTTTTCTGAACTCTCACCAAGGCCACACGATACAGGAATGGTAACTTTGGCAGGAACGCAAAACTTTACAGAGTTTGAATTGCATGCTCGTGCAATATTGGGGATACCTGTTTTGGATATTCCACTTATAAGGAATGGTGCTTCAGCTGTAGTGTTAGCTAATAAAGAAAATAATAATTTCCCAACTTTTACGGGCTTAAATGAAGCTGCAAATTTTAAAAATACAGATTTTAAGATTTTTGGAAAACCAGCCACACGACCTTATAGAAGAATGGCAGTTGCTTTAGCATATGGAAATGAAAATACAACAGATTTAGTTGAAAGAGCCAAAGAGGTGGCTGCTAAAATAAAGGTGGATTAGTATACAAAGATTTAGTTAATACTACCTTCCCATTTATAAATCGTTTTGTCCAAACATCCTCAAAGGTTTCATAATATAATACTGGTTTTTCTAGCACGTAAATTCCTTTCATATTTCTTTTACGCTTTTCACTATAAAAGATGTTTTTAATACTTCCAAATAGAAAATGAGATAAGTAACTAGTTCTAAAAACTTTAATTTTTAATGTATCATTTATATATTCTGTTTCTATTTTTGATATAAAATCTGCTGATCCATTTGGTATTATTTTAAGTGTATCAACACTAATTTGTAAAATGCTTATTGAGAGTTCTTTTTTTCTAGAATTTTGGGAATAAGTATAATTATAAGTTAAACTTATAACAAAGAACAATAGAACATATTTTTTCATACTCCAAATGTAGTTA
>Ga0308023_1000080_pt1 | contig 28722 bp, 50 predicted proteins | sample Neamet418_FD_201294 | JGI IMG/M metagenome (GOLD analysis project Ga0308023, IMG submission 201294) | Marine microbial communities from water near the shore, Antarctic Ocean - #418 | ecosystem: Environmental > Aquatic > Marine > Unclassified | place: Southern Ocean | collected 2014-10-03
ATTAAAAAAGGAGATACTATACCAGAAGGCTGGAAATTAGGAAGAAGATTAAACTAACTTAAGTAAGAGATACTTAAAACAGACATCTATGGAGTCTATAAATGAAATAGGGGTAATAGAACGGACATCCTTAATGCCGATCTCTGAGGAATAAGACAGGTGATAGAGTCTCCCAGTAATTTGACTTTTTTTAATGTGGTAAGACACTAATGTGTTTGTTTGAAAGCAAATAAAACCGTTAAAATCCAGTTTAGTAATCTTGCTAAACGAAGATGCTTCCATAGCTCAGTTGGCTAGAGCAGCTGATTTGTAATCAGCAGGTCGTAAGTTCGAGTCTTACTGGAAGCTCCAATATTAGTTGGTTCATTGACTTACTGGAATAAACGTATTAATTGTCCTATGGTGTAACTGGCAACACGTCTCGTTTTGGTCGAGAAGAGTCGAGGTTCGAGCCCTTGTGGGACAACAATAGGAAGTAAGGTAAGCGCACCTTTTTAATGTCAGAACACATTAAACCTATTTTGGAGGATTGGACAATGGTTGTCAAACTGTCTTGAAAACAGTCGGGTGTTAAAGCTTTGCAGGTTCGAATCCTGTGTCCTCCGCCGTGACTGTTTGTGTCAGTCGGTAAAATAAACATAGATATATAGAAATCGCTAAATGAATTAGTAAGAATAAATAAGATTAAGAATAAAAAGTAATGTCAAATAACACACAAAGCAACAGTAGTAGTCAAGTAAACACAACAAGGAATACATTTAACACGAATGTATCTAATTTAAAAATGTTAGGAAGTTCTAGAAGAATCCAATGGGATAGTAAAAGAAGACACCGAGCAATTTAAAAAGTAAACAGTACTTTAAATACTTCCCATAAGAACAGTGTCCCAGTTAAAGTCTTTTAATTAGGTTCGAAAGAATAAGGATTGTGATATCACGGTCGCCTATAACAATTGATTAGTTTAATGGTAAAACAATTGGGAATTTAAATTCCCAATAGAACATAGGTTCGAATCCTATATCAATTGCAAAGTATAAGGAAAACAGAACAAATAAACAAAGGCGGATTTGGTTTCCAACATCGAAGTAATTCGGTTCTGCGGGTTCGAATCCCATTCTTATATTTAAGTCATTACCCAAAGGGTGAAGGACATGGGTTAGGATTTAATTCCATCAATAGCATTCCCTAAAGATGCTCAGTTAATCTACGGGATTAGCAAGTATAAGTACTGTGAAAAGTAAGTGAAGCTAGGACAAGCTGGAATAAGATAAAGGTTTATCTCCAGTCCCAGATATTTCTAGAAACCTCGAAAGACCCGAAACTTTTCTCAGTATTTTTTTATAACTAGGCCCAAAACCAATGCATTGGCTAGGGATCGAAGCTCACAGATGACGGGTTTATTAATGCAATTATAATATAGCTTCGGTTAAATTATATTTTAATAGATTGGCGCGGATGCTGGCCGAACCGTTGGTCGGATTAGTTGGTAACTCTAAGGCGTTTCGCAAAGTTACACATTATTTACTGGATATCGTTGCACCGACACCGTTCGAAAGGTTATATTTAAGAATCGGTCTTTATAGTAGGTGATTAATATCGCAGCCTAGCATATCCAGTATTTTTTATTAACATCATTAAACCTAAAAACAATGGGTCCAGATTTTAAAAAAACATTAGTATTAGATTCAAGTTACATACCTAGGAGTATTGTATCTTCGAGTAGAGCATTCATTATAGTATATAAAGGTAACGCAGAAGTTGTTGCTAATCACCCTGTATGTTTCAATCTAGTAGATGAAGATCTTAAAATCCATAAGCCATCAATCATCCGAATCCCTAAGTATGTTAAAACTGCAATACATAAGGTTCCATTAACCAAGCCTAATATTTTTAAGAGGGATGGCAATGAATGTGTATATTGTGGACATAGTGTCAGAAAGGATCTTACAATAGATCATGTGATACCTAAATCAAAGGGAGGAAAGGATAAGTGGAATAACTTAGTTACCGCTTGTTTTAAATGTAACAATAAAAAAGCGAGTCTTTCTTTAGAGGAATTTGGTGCAGATATAGAAGAACCTATACGACCTCATTACATTATGTTAATGAAGCAAATCAATCACATATATAAAGAATGGAAGATATACCTTTCGCTCTAATATATAGATTATGATAAACATAGAGCTATTAAACATCGAAACATCAGAACATGATTCAAGAGATCTTGTTATTGAAAGCATTAATAATCCAACATTTGAATTTCCAGAATCAGTAGATTATAGAAAGGATCTTCCAAGAGCATGGGATCAGGGAAGTGATGGACCATGCTCAGCGTATGCTGCGGCCGCTATTAAAACTTGGCAAGAATTAAAAGACTATGGATCTACTGAGGAATTGTCTAGATATTTTATATACAATCTAAGGCATAATGCTCCTAAAAAAGGTATGACACCTCGACACACTATGCAGCTTCTAAGAAAATATGGAATTCCATATAAAGATTCTTTTAAAAGAAGATGGAAGAAGAAAGAGGATATTCCACAAGAAGTAATGGATGAGGCAATAAACCATAGAATACTCGGTTATGCTAGAATCATGACGGTTGATGGATTAAAGAAATCTATCTATAAGAATGGACCTGCCTATATTGCAATGCCAGTATTTAATGATTCATCTTCATTTTGGAAAGCAAACTTTAATGAAAGAATATTAGGCGGACATGCGTTATGTGTTGTCGGTTACAATAGTGATGGTTTTATCTTAAGAAATTCATGGGGAAGCAATTGGTCTGATAGAGGACATACTACATACCCATACTCTGATTGGGGATCTCACTATGAGGCATGGACTAGTATTGATGAAAAGTCAAATGCTCCAGTTCTTAATACTACAAAGAAAAAAGATGCTGTAAAAAAACGGAGATCTATCTTTAGAAGATTTTTATCTATCTTTAAATAAACTATTCTCATTTTATGTATATAATATCATATACAATACATTATGAGTAAAATAGAACAGCCAAAAATCTACGTGAATATAGATCCGGATCTAGAAGAGTTTTTAAATATATTAAAAGACGGTTCCAGTTGGGAACTTGTAAGAGAACGTGACGGACTTACGAAACGATCTAAAGATGTTAAATGGATTCAATATGACTTAAATGGAAGTTATGATTCACATCATAATAAAGCGGAGATTGGAATGTCTTTATTAATGTCTCCATTCAACCACGGATTTACATGGCAAACTTCAGCAATCACTGAGATTATAGAGAGTGGAGAAGACTATGTACAATTCAAAACACTAAACAGCAATTACAAACTATCTAAAATAAATAAAAATGATTAAGACACAAACTAACGTGTATGATTCTTCTACTATTGAAGCATCGACATATGATTTTAAAACTAAGGAGTTATTTGTAGTATTTAAACACGCAACATATATCTATAAAGATGTACATGTTGTTGATTATTACTCATTTGCAAATGCAACATCACAGGGTATTGCGCTGAACTCAGTTATTAAAGGAACTTATAGTTTCGAGAAAATAGAAGACGTTGAATCATATATTGCAACATGTAATACTATCGGAGCATATATTAATGATAAAGGTGAAGAAGATGTCAAAGCCTAATAATCCTGATTTTATATATTGGGAAGATACATGGAACGATAAAAAACCAAAAACTCCAAAAACAGAATGTTGTGGCGATTGGGATGGTGAGGGTAACTGTTGCACTAAAATATTATAAAATAAAGACATGGGATTATTACAAAAAATAGAATGGAAAACTAGGAAGTGGAACATTACTTTTAAATTACTAGATATTCAATTACGAGATGGTGGAGGATATTGGGGGTTTACGTTTTGTGAATTAACTAATAATTATATACAATACTCGTTAGCATCTATTGAGTTTGTTTTGCCGAATGGAGCAGAACGAAAAAGAATGTCAATAATCGACTGGGATTTGTTGTTTTTAAGAACGCCAATACGTAATTGGGTTAACCATATTGATGAAAGTATTTTATGGGGACATAAACCATCTAGTATTGAGAGAATATTATACGCAATTTTAAAATAAGTTACTTAAAGTTTTTTTATATCAATTAAAAGTGTTATATTTACTTATAACAAAAACAAATAAACATGGAACCAGAAAAAGATATATTCGACGAGTGGGCCGATGAAAGAGAAGCCAAATCATGGATTAGAAAAAAACTAGAATTCATTCCATTGTGGTGGGAAAGAGATGGTAACAGTATGCACCTTGAATTTACAAGAGGAGTAAAGAATCTTATTTATTGGTTTCCTATCATATGGAAAGATCGTAACTGGGATTCTCATTATATCTTTGAGATCTTAAAACATAAATTGACATCACAAGCAAATTATATCGCAGAACAGGACAGACATACAAGGGCTCAGAAGGATGCAAGGGATATGAAGCGATGTGTTGAGTTAATGAAATTAATTGATGATGGTTTTTATGAGGGAGAATATTGTGATTATCATAAAACAAAGAATTGGTTTGAACCATTAGATGATAATACAGGTTCATCAACATGGGAATCTAGAGAACTAGAAGAAAACTTCGATGACTATTTCGCTAAATATCCATTAATCCATAAAAGAGCATTAAATGGCGAAGGACCTTTTGGTAAAAATGATACAGAAAAGAGCAAACAAATAATAGCAATGAATATTGGAAACATTAACCAAGAAAGAGCACATTCGTTATTGTTTAAAATAATGAAAGATAATATTCTTGGATGGTGGGATTAACTCTTATCTATAATCAATATAAATAACAATTATATTGAAAACAGTTACCCAAAAGTTTTTATATATGATATAAAATGCTTATATTTACTTATAACTAATAACTAAAACATATGTCAATCAACAAAGTATTAATTCAGGCACAGTATTCAGAAAATTATTCAGAAAATGAAGTTCCTTTTTGGAAAAAGAAAGGTGGACAGGTATTTGAAATAGAAATAGATGCAGATCTATTAATGTATTCTGATCCTGCAAAGATCTTTACGGAGATGTTGATGAAACATTGTAACGAGCAGTGGAAATACGAGTATGTCTCTCATGAGATATTGTTTAGTAAACCTATAATAATAGGTACGGCTGATGAATACAAGAAGACATATCACTACTTAGAGGCAGATAAGGAAAATGTCTAGGGGTTTAATCGTAGTATCAGACTCAAATCCATTAGGACTTTCTCATAAGTTAATAGCCCCGACAATAAAACTATTATACACTAAAAGGGGTTTTAAATGTGATATAATAGACTTACATAGAGATGAATTTAACCCTATGGCAAATAGGGACTCCCTATCTAACAAATTATCAAAACACTATAAGCATCACATAAAAACAGCAGATCATATACACTTCATTACAAGCGTTAATTTAGGTGGAATTTCGCCAGGGCTTGAGGGTTTCTTTGAACAAGTATTGACAAGTGGATTTGCATATGATAGTATTGATGGTAAACCAAAGGGTAGGTTGCACAAGAAAGAAGTTTATTTTTATCTACAACATACCAAGACCATGAAAACTAAATTCAATGCGGCTTGGTTAAGATTAAAGTTTAGTGTGATTCCTACCATTTTTAAAACAAGTACTATATTTCAGAGTGGATTATCATGGGGAGATAGAGAAATTAAATCAAAGAAGATCAATAAGGTTAGAAATACCTTAATAAAGAAACTATTTAACGATTAACTGTTAATAACTTTTTAAAATAAGTGCTCTAGGGTTTTTTTATATCAATATAAAGTGTTATATTTACTTATAACTAATAAACAAATATTATGAACGCACAAGAACAGGTAAAAGAAGTAAGAGATATAGTAAGACACTATTTCGAAGAAAACAGTATGTATGCTGGGATTGATGATATGAGTACTGATAATAAAGAACATGTTATTAATATCGGTGCTAGTATATTATGTACTAAATGGGGTATTGGATATGAAGGTGGTAGTTTTGTACAAGCTGTCGTTGAAAACGATTTACAAGGTGCAATTGGAAGAGCAGATGGAATAAGCTTGAGAGCTTTAAAATTCTTTTGTCAATTAATGTATAATACTGGTCAACCAGTTTTTAAAGAAATATAAACTATGAAAAATTTAAACAAAATATTTTACGTATCAATAATACTTATACTATTTTCAAGTTGTGCTAACACTGTTGATGTTCAAGATTGTGTTGTTTATAATCCTTCTGGCTTCTGGTCAGGATTATGGCACGGAATCACATTACCTTTTTCTTTTATAGGGAGTTTATTCTCAGACAATATTGCAGTATACTCTATTAATAATAATGGAGGTTGGTATAATTTTGGATTTGTATTAGGTACGACTGCTGCATTTAAAACAACAACTACTAAATCAAAAAAATAATATGAGTAAATTTAAAATTGGTGATAAAGCCACAAAAGAAAAAGGATATAAATTTCCATGTACAATAGTATCTGTATTTGAAACAAAGGAAGGTAATATTAGATTAGTTGCAGAAATGGATGAATTCGGATTATTACATATATTTAACGAAAGTCAATTAACCTTAAACAATTAAACCATGGGTAATACTGCAGACAAAGCAAAATTAGAATTTGAAGTTTTAAGAAGTACAGTAGAAGATGCAATCATAGCACCTTTTGAAAAAGAGATACTTGCATTAGTAGATAAGTTTGGTGAAAGCGGACAGAGTGGAGGCTCTGCACAATATACTGCAAGCGCAATATCATTAGCAGTTAAGAAATTATGTATGCGGGAACCTATATGCGATATTACCGGTATTGATTCCGAATGGAACGACGTTAGGGAATATTGCGACGGTAGAGAGACATATCAGAATAAAAGATTGTCGTCGGTATTTAAAGAAGGGAAAGAAGGAACTCCATATTATTTAAATGCAATCGTTTTTAAAGGACAAGATGATAGTACTTTCACAAGTAATTCAGTTAAATTAAAAGATGGAAGTAAACTTGGAAGTAGCCAATCCATTAAATTACCATTCAAACCTAAAACATTTTATGTAGATGTTATTGAAACAGAATGGCACAAGAATAAAGAGACTGGTGAATTAACTGTACAACCAGGCGGTGGCTGGTGGACCTCAGTTATTAAAGACGAAAGTCAATTAGAAGAGGTATTTGATTACTATCAGAAATAAGTCGTTCACTTCTTGTGAGTGTTCATTAATAATGAACGATAAATGAACATATCTAAAAACTTTATGAAAATAAGTGCTCTAAAGTTTTTTTATATCAATTAAAAGTGTTATATTTACTTATAACTAATAAACAACATATGAAAAAATCAAATTTACAATTAATACAAGATTTTATAGAGGCATCTAACTCCTCAAACTCAAATACTGATAAATTAAATGTTTTAAAAACATATACGGAATATCCGGTAGTTTGTAGTGCATTGCTATATACATATGATCCTTATAAACAATACTATGTTACTTCAAAGAATTGCAAGAAGAGGTCAGACATTGTTGGAGCACCAGGTCAATATTTTGATCTTTTCGATCTACTTGATGATCTTAATAATAGAGTAATCACTGGACATGTCGGAATTGGAGCAGTTAATCAATTTGTAAGTGAAAACCAAGAATTTGAGGACATTATCTTTAATATTATTGATGGAAACCTTAAAACAAGGTCGACTGCATCTATGATTAACAAGGTAGTTCCTGGATTGATACCGACATTCGATGTTGCATTAGCAGAAGCATATAATGCCAAAACTAAAAAGAAGGTAAACTGGGACGACGGATGGTACGTTAGTCGTAAATTAGATGGAGTAAGATGTATATGTATCATTGATGAAAATAGTGATGCTAAGTTTTATTCTAGAGCTGGTAACGAATTCAAAACTCTTGGTAAAATTGCAGAAGTAATCAAAGCATCTGGCGCAAAGAACGTTATATTAGACGGAGAGGTTTGTATTTTAGATGAAAAAGGAGATGAAGATTTCCAGAGCATCATAAAAGAAATAGGACGTAAAAACCACACCATTGAATTTCCAAGACTAATAACTTTTGATATTTTAACACCAGATAATTTTGATACAGGAACATCTAGGAATATATTAGGTAAAAGATACGAAGCATTAGACGCTTTCATGGATATTTACATGAAGTCTTTCAATAATCATATTTCAATGACTTATCAAGAAATTGTAGAAGATGATAAACAACTAGAAGATCAGATTGCAAAAGCAAACAAATACGGATGGGAAGGTTTAATGATTCGTAAGAACGATATTTATAAAGGTAAAAGATCTTCAGATATTCTAAAGATTAAATCATTTGTTGATGATGAGTATATTGTAGTTGCTGTAGAAAATTCAATCAATAGAGTTATCGTTGAAGGTAAAGAGGTTGAAGAAATGATGCTAAAGAATATCATTATAGAACATAAAGGATCTAAGGTTCATGTTGGTAGTGGATTCTCACATGAACAAAGACGACATTACTTTTTAAATCCTAATGATATTGTAGGTAAAACAGTTACAGTTCAATATTTTGAAGCAACTGAAAACCAAGAGGGAGGATATTCATTAAGGTTTCCAGTGATAAAGGCAATCTACGAAACAAAGAGAGATTTTTAAATATAAAATATATGGAAAGTAAAAAGAAATTCACACCGATATATGAACCAACTAGCGATATGCGAACTAATTCATTATCTAAAGTAGAGGGAGGTTCTACGGTTACTATCATATATGAGGGATATCGGGTAGATTACACGAATATAAAGAATCCGATAAGATATTTGGAAACAGTATTCGCGAAAACGAAAGAGGAAATAATAGGAGTATTAATTAACGGAAAACCACATAAATAGAGCGTATGAATTTAATATTAGGAGATGGATTACTAGGAAGTGCAGTGATTGGGGCAAGCGGCTGGCCGTTTGTTTCTAGAAGAGAAAATGGATTCGATCTTAATAATGAATCATCATGGAGAAACAATGTACCGAATGGAGTTGCTAATATTATTAATCTTATAGCAAATACAGATACTTATAGTAAAGACATCGATGAGTTGTTTGAAACTAATTATCGTGGAGTCGTTAAGCTTGTTGATTACTGTAATGATAAGCGCATTAAGCTTATTCATTTCTCAACAGACTACGTTTATGAGAACTCTAAGTCAAACGCAAAAGAGACAGACAAAACTAAACCTACTACACCATACGCTATGTCTAAGGCACTTGCTGACGAGTACATAATGAAACATTCTAATAATTATTTAATTCTTAGAGGAGCCCAGAAAGACGATCCATTTCCATACGATACAGCATTTGTAAATCTACATGGAAACTTTGATTATCCCGATGTTATTGCAGATATTGTAATAGATATGGTTAGAAGCGAAGCAGTTGGATTATACAATATCGGGACAGCCACTAAATCTATGTATGATTTAGCTAAGTTAACAAAACCGCAAGTAGAATCAGCAATAGCGCCTGACCACTTCCCAAACGATGTTACGATGAATTTATCAAAAATGAATAAACACTTAAAACAATGGCAGGACCAAGAATAACAATATGTAGTGGATGTCTAGAAGATTTCCAGAACAATGACTTATATACAGTATCTAGATTTATAAATAGATCAGTTGGTATTAAGAGTGGATTGTACGGAGTTCCTTATTGTGAAAAATGTATCAAAGATACTGATTCATATCATAAAATAACAACTCAGCCCAAGAATAAAATTAAAGAAGCGCTAGCTAAAAAGAAACCCAAAAAGAAATGATAAACCCTAAGATTGCAGTAGCAGCAGGCTCATTAACCGCAACATATAATAATGCAGCGGAATTCCCTCATATAGTATTTGATGATTTTATAGATCCATCAATACTAAAGGATGTTAATGTGGAAGCTCAGATGATATTAAACGAAGATGAGGAAACTAGAAATTGGAGATTTGGCATTAACGAGGCAGATCATCCAGATCAAATATTAAAGAAAGGTATTAAAGACCTAGAGAAAATGACACCCTCTATGAATTTACTATGTAGATACTTTAATGATGATGCATTTATGGTATTCTTGAGAGAATTAACAGGTTTAAAGGATCTTGTGCCCGACTGGGGATTTGCAGGTGGAGGATTCCATGTAACATCACCTGGTGGATTATTAGGAATTCATCATGATTTCAATTTCAAAGATGACATGGGACCTGAGAGAATGTATCGTAAAATAAACTTGCTTGTTTATATAAACGAAGAGTGGGAAGACGAGTGGGATGGGGCTCTAGAGCTTTGGAAATCTGATTTAACGAATGATTTTAAAACATTGCAGCCAAAATATGGTAGAGCAGTTTTATTTAATATAGAGAATGCGCCACACGGACATCCCCGCCCATTAAAATGCCCAGAAGGAGAAACTCGAAGAAGTTTAGCGTTCTATTATTATGACAAAGTAGTGCCAACTAATGAATTGTATGAAAGAGCATATTGGAAATACGGTAAAGAATTAAAATAAATTGAAATAGGTTGAAACTTTTCAATATAACTATATATAAATTAAGAATTTTAAAAAAGAAATTATTATGATACAAGATTTAATTACACAATTAGAACAAACAGTAGAAGATATTAGAACTGATGCTGCTAAATTTGACGAAAAAGGAAATAAGGCTGCAGGAACAAGAGTTCGTAAAGCAATGCAAGCTATTAAAGGTTTAGCACAAGACGTAAGAGTCGCAGTTTCAGAAGCTAACAACTCTTAAATTAAATTAGATCACGATTGCAGCGAATAATTCTAGATAAGTAAGACTGTTTTTCAATGATCTATTAGTCTATCACACTAGACTTTAAATAAAGGTGATTTGATAAGGAAGTTATGATACTATCATATTCAGTGATTTTGATTACAGGATATATACTACTTCTAAATACCTTATCTAATGGGGGATTGGTGAAATTGGCTATCACGCTGCCCTTGCACGGCTGTATTTTGAGTTCGAGTCTCAAATTCTCCACATTGTGCTTATCAGCAACAAAGGCTTTATATATTAATATATAAAGCCTTTTTACTTTTAAAGATCTCCTGATTCCATAAATATAGTAGTTTGTCGTTATTCAATTGTATTTGTCCAGGAGATCTTTTTTATTAGATATATAGTATAACGACAAACAAACTATATAGCATGTACATTTACAAAATTACAAACAATCTTAATGGAAAGTCTTATATTGGACTTAAATCTAAAACTGTAGAAGAATCTGAGGATTATTACGGTTCAGGGAAACTTATAAACCAAGCTATTGATAAGTATGGTAAGGAAAACTTCACAAAAGAAATATTAGAAAGAAACATAGACTCTCATGAGATCTTAAATGACCAGGAGATCTATTGGATAAAATATATTGATACATTCAATAAAGGTTATAATTTAACCAAGGGAGGCCAGGGAAATCTAGGGCGTGTTACTTCAGAGGAAACCAGGGCTAAGTTAAGTGAAGCTGCTAAACAACCTCTATCCGAAGAGACTAAAGAAAAGATTAGACAAAAGGCTAAGTTAAGAAAAGGCCGTAAGGTGACTGAAGAAACTAGATTAAAATTAATAAAAGTAGCAACAGGCCGTAAGATGTCTGAAGAAACTAGACTAAAGATGTCTAATTCTGCGAAGAATAGAAGAAAATAATTGAAAGTTTTTCACAAGGATTTTTTTATGTCGTTTTTCTTGTTTATAATATAAAGAATGTCCTATCTATAATCATTATAAACTACAAAATAAATACATAAAAGTTTTTTTATATCAATATAAAGTGTTATATTTACTTATAACTAAAATTTTATATCATGAAAAAATACTTATTTATTACAGTAGCATTATTTATTTCAACGTCATTCACCTCATGTGATAAGGAGGCAATATACGAAGAGCCGATCGAACTAGAACCTATTAGTGACGCTAGGTTATGTATTAAACGCACAGTAGAACGGGCAAGTACCTTATTTATTAGTGGAAACACTAAAATATATGAATATACTTACACTGGATCGAGATTATTAAATTGGACCTTAACTCGAATTGACGAAAGTACTACGTCAAAGGAAACATACGATAATACTTATAAAAACGGATTAATAACCAGTATGTCAATATATAATACATTAGGTCGAGATGATTCTTATGATTTTGAGTATGATAGTGCAGATAGGGTAATTAAACAAATTAAAAACAATGTGGTTGAATTCACATATATCTATATTGGCAATTCTGTGGAAAAATACGATTCTTCTGGAGAATTACAAGTGAAGCAAACATATGACGAGTACGATAACATGATTCAGCGTAAATCTAAGAATGCAATTAATACATGGGAGATTGTCGATATGACTCATGATGATAAAAACATGGCATTTAAGAATGTAGATATATGGTACCCTACTAGCCCATTTAGATATAAAAGTAGCAACAATTTTATTACACAGGTTTCAAGTACAGACAACTGGTCTCTAACTAGAGATATAACATACGATTTGAGTGATTTTCCAACAGAGATTACAACATATCACCCTGATGGTATGATAAGTATAGAAACCTTAGAATATAACAAGTAATATTCAACAAAGACGAGGACTACATTAATTTATGGTCTTTTTCTTGTTATAATCAACCTTTAAGTTGAAACAAATCAACATTACATTATATAAAATATAAATTAATCAAAAATTATTATGCAAAACATAGGTATCATAGGTCAGGGTTTCGTAGGGGGAGCAATTAAAGAAGGTTTCAAAGACCACTTCAGTTTGTTTTTATACGATAAATTCAGTGATGGTAAATCAAATACAAATCTAGAAGGAGTAGTTGCAAATGCAGATGTTATATTCGTATGTGTTCCCACACCAATGGATGCTAGAACGGGGGAAGCTTCAATATCTATAGTCGAGGAAGTAATATCTGAAATAGACGATATTGCTGGAGATTTAGGTAAAAATCCAACACTTATTATTAAGTCAACTGTTCCACCAGGAACTACACAACACTGTAATGATATATCAAGATATTGTGAGGTTGTATTTAATCCAGAATTCTTAACAGAAGCAAATGCAGTTAATGACTTTAAAAATCAAAATAGAATAATTATAGGAACATGTGATGGATATCAAGCTGACGAAGTTGTTGCTATATTTAGAAAAGTATTTCCAGATGTTTTAATTCCAGTAACAGAATCACAGGAGGCTGAAATGTGTAAGTATATTACTAATACATTCCTTTCTGTCAAAGTCAGTTTCGCTAATGAAATTTACGATATATGTGAAGCTCATGGAATCGATTATGAAGTTGCAAAAGACTTAGCTATATTAGATCCAAGATTAGGTAATTCGCATTGGATGGTTCCAGGGCCAGATGGTGATAGAGGATTTGGAGGACATTGTTTCCCAAAAGATCTGCATGGACTATGTTATGTTGCTGAAGAATTTGGAGTAGATGTAGATGTTTTGAAAGCAACATTAACCACTAATAATAGAGTTAGAGCGGATCGAGATTGGGAATCACAGGACGGTCGAGCAATCATAAACTATGAACAGATAAAACCAAATAAGGTTAGATCTTTCTTCAATAGTTTGTTTGCATAATAAACAAATAACGAATACCATATATAAAGATCATGAGAAACATACTATTATTTTGGCCTAACTTCATAAGCGAAGGATGGTTTACAGTTAGATATTACAAAGCAGTAAGATCTATTAAGGAAGAACTTGAACAAGCTAATCTTAGAATAGATTGGATCGGTAGAATATACACAGTTGTTAATATAGATGAAAGCTTAACGGAACAGCCAGACATAATGCAACAAGCATACGTATTTAAACAATTAGGTCCTATCAATGATATCTTAATTAAGTATGGTTTATCGAATGATGCTTTTCCAGAACTAAGTAAGATTAGTGATAATTCTTATTTGGTTGTATTATATCCGGAGAACGATAACTTCAATTTATATGGTTTCTTTAGAAACTTAATATTTGCAGGAATGGTCGCCGGCGCTGGTTATGGAATATATCAAGTTGTTTTAAATCTTATTGAAGCATATAAATAATGGAAACGACAATAGTAAGGGTCGAAAAACACGGGCTTAGGCACTATGAGGTAACATCAGGTGACGGTCGAATTATTGGAGTATTTCCATCAATAACAACAGTATTAGGCGAGACTAGTGATAAGAGTGGCTTAGCAAAGTGGAGAGAAAGAGTCGGACCTGAAGAAGCAGATAGAATATCAAATCTATCGATGAACAGGGGAACGATAATGCATAGGTTAATTGAGTTGTATAAGGCAACGAAAGGAACCAGTGCTAGTAGATTAAAGGAACTAAAAAAGATAGCATCAACTGACGAAGAGATCAATCAATATTCCGAGAATGTAGATGGTACTATTTGGTTAGAATCAGGCTGGGAAATGTTCATGAAATTCTATGATAACTCTGATAAATTCTTCGATAGAATAAAGAGAGTTATATCAGCAGAGAATTTCTTATGGTCAAAGGTTGGATATGCTGGAACTGTAGATAATATTTCAGAAATGACTGATGGTAATATCTTGGTGATAGATTATAAAAACTCAAGAAGACCTAAAAGAGATGCGTGGATCCAAGATTATTTGGTGCAAGGTTCATCATACTTCGTTGCCCATTGGGAAAGAAGTGGAATCAAACCGAATGGCGTGGAAATATGGATAGCGAATGAGGAGGATAGTATTCCTCAAATATTTAAATTAACAGAAGAAGATATTAAATACTATTTTAAAGAATTTCAAAGAAGATTAGAATTATTTAAAGAAAAATATCCGGTTTAACACAACAAATTATGAAAATATTTATTAGAAACATATGGATTCATCTTAGATGGTTCATTGTAACAGTACCAGTCCAATTATTTGGAGTATTGACTGCGTTTTACATGGTCCCTATTGCGTATGCATTTAGAGGATTAGGCAAGTGGAGTCCATTTTGGATATGGATGGATGATGGGAGAATTGACCCCAAATCAAAATCTGGATATTCATCAGACTATTATGTCTTTTTAGATAGAAGAGGTTTAGTGAAAGAGGATTTCAAACTTGCATATTATTGGATGGCATCAAGGAACCGAGTTATAAACTTTAGAAGCTTATTCAAAGTACCTTCAGCTAAATTCCCTAAGAAATCAGGTAACAACAACATCGTTATTACTAAAACAATAATTGACGACTTACGAAAATATAATGGAACTCCGATAAGACAGGACGGAAGATGGGAAGCTCGTGCCGAATTAAAATATTTACCAGACAATAAATCTCAAGATATTTGGCAAGTAAATACTGGAGAAATTCAATCTAACAAAACATCGATTATTGGGACAGGTTATATCTTATATAGAATAGGAAATTGGCACTCATTCAGGTATTCTAAATGTTTTGAGATTAAAGCAATAAACAGAAACTTAACAATATGGCTTGGAACTAACAATTCAACGAATATGATTGCTGCTAAATTTCAACCAATAAAACCATGGGATATCCATCTTAGATAATTTTTGAAAATAAGTGTACAAGGGTTTTTTTATATCAATTAAAAGTGTTATATTTACTTATAACTAATAAACAAAACAAAATATGAGTAAGATAGATGACGCATGGCAAATCCTAAGAATCCAAGGAGAATTCACAAAAGGATTTGATACCTTTAACGAAATAGACATTCCCTGCGTTTCCGTATTTGGAAGTGCTAGAACAAAGGTAGGAAGTAAATGGTATAATGAAGCAAGGGAATTTGCAAAACTAATAGCATGTGAAGGATTCGGAGTAATTACTGGAGGAGGCCCTGGAATAATGGCAGCATCTAATCACGGAGCTCATGAAGTTTCAGGTAAATCCATCGGAATTGGTATTGAGTTACCGTTTGAATCAGGGATGAATAAATACGTTGATTTAGGAATGGAATGTAGATACTTTTTTACAAGAAAGGTAATGTTCCTTAAATATTCACAAGCATTTGTAGTATTTCCAGGAGGACTTGGAACATTAGATGAATTGTTTGAAGCAATTACACTATCTCAATGTGGACATAATGTTAAATATCCTATAGTATTGGTTGGAAAAGATTATTGGTCAGGATTAATTGATTGGTTAAAAGATACCGTATTAGAGAGTGGATGTATGAGTCCTAGTGATTTTGATTTATTTAAAATTGTAGATACTGCTGATGAAGCAAGGAACGAGGTAATGGAACATCATTATAAGAAGGTAACAGCCCCTGGATATGTAGGTAAGGATTTTAAAAACTTTTAATATATGAAATATTTTATAGAACATAATCAGTATTTTAATGAATTAGGAATTCCAAGTGATCCATACTTTAGAGTATATCACATGAAGAGGTTTTTAGGATTAATATCTTATAAGAAATATTCAACAGAGACTACTTGTGGAATTGGAGATTGCTATAATACTCCAATTAATTTCAAATCTGAAAAAGTAGCAAAGAAATTTATTAAAAACATACTTTGTTTAGGTATTAAAACAGAAAACACGAAAATAACTACAATTAAAGAAATAAGCTGTGAGTAAAAACATTACATATAACATAGGGTACGAAGGTTTCGGTACTAGTGGAATACTTTCTAAATTCCCAACACTATTAGAAAATACAAGTTTCACTGAATTTGTTAAAATAGTAAGAGATACTCAATCAATAGACACTTTATGGGAATGGGCCACTGATTTTAGAGTTACCACATCAACAATGTGTTTGTTTATTAGAATAGATGATGGGGAATTCTATTGGGAGTATAAGATAAAGCTTATGAATGTCCGAGAATACAGAGCTAAATGGGAAAGCAAGTATGGCCCATGGAACATGGAATATTAAAGCAGAATTAAGAGTAATATAACCTATAAAGAATTAATATGAGAAAGCTAGCAACAATTAAAAAGATTGATAATATCGTTCCAATCGAAGGAGCAGATATGATAGAACTTGCAGTTATAGGAGGATGGAACGTAGTAGTCGGTAAAGCGGTAAAACATTCTATTGGAGATCTAGTAGTTTATTGTGAGATTGATTCATTTTTACCAATAGAACCTGAATTTGAGTTCTTAAGAAAAAGTTCTTACAGAAAAATGTTAGATGACGAAGGATTTCGTTTGAAAACCATTAGACTTAGAGGACAATATTCACAAGGACTTGTATTACCATTAGGTGATGCAATAGAAGTAATGAATAGAAGATCAGATATTAGGCATGTTGTTCCATTCGGAGAGGGAGATGACGTAACTGAAATGCTAGGTATTATCAAGTATGATCCACCAATCCCACCTGAATTAGCAGGGAAAGTTAAAGGTAACTTTCCAAGTTTCTTAAGAAAAACTGATGAGGAAAGAATTCAAAATCTTGATGCTGAATTTGCATCATGGAAAGATGAAGATCTTAAGTTCTATGTTACTGAGAAATTAGATGGAAGTTCTGCTACATATTACTGGAGAAATGGAGAATTTGGAGTATGTTCAAGGAATTTAGAGCTTTTAGAAACTGAAGGAAATTCATTCTGGAAAGTTGCAAGAGAACTTAAATTAGAAGAAAAGTTATCAAAACTAGGAAGGAACATATCTCTTCAAGGAGAATTAATAGGTGAAGGGATCCAAGGAAACAGATATCGTATAAAGGGCCAAACTGTTAGATTCTTTAATGTATTTGATATTGATAAATACAAAAGAGTCGGATATCCTGAAATGACTAATCTAATTAGTGAGGTATTCGAATTACAGATGGTTCCAGTTTGTGCTGTTCCAGGCTTTGAATTACCAGAAACTGTTCAAGATCTATTAGAACTTGCAGAAGCTAAATCTATATTAAACAATAAAGCACAAAGAGAAGGAGTTGTTATTAGAAGTAGCGACAATACTATTTCATTTAAAGCAATTAGTAACAAGTTTTTATTAAAATCAGAATAAATTTAAAATAAGCATAATATGAAGAAAAACAAGGAATTTTTATACAACTATTTAAATGCATATTCACCAGCAGGGCAAGAGCAAGAGGGACAGGCTATCTGGGAAAATTACATTGAAGATCATGTTGATGTAATTAAAACCGATGCATATGGAACGTCGTATGGTATTAGAAGAACAAAGAATGTAGAACAACCTTTAAAAGTTGTGATTGAGGCACATTGCGATGAAATCGCTTGGATAATTACACATATCGAGGCTGATGGTATGATTAGAGTTAAAAGACATGGTGGATCAGATAATATGATTGCACCTAGTAAAACTGTGATGATACATACACATAAAGGTGCAAAGGTTAAAGGATTATTCGGTTGGCCTGCAATTCATACAAGAAATGCATATACTTCAATGGGATATGATCAGCATGAATTATGGGTAGATACTGGGTTAAAAGATCTTGCTGCTGTAAATAAAGCAGGAGTTGAAGTTGGAAACTTAATTACATTCGATGATCAGTTCCATGAAATGGGAGACTTTTACGTAGGGAGATCATTAGATAATAAGATCGGCGGTTATATCATTGCAGAAGCTCTTAGAGAGATCTCAGAGAAGAAACATGAATTACCTTATGATTTATACGTTGTAAATTCAGTTCAAGAAGAGGTTGGATTACATGGTGCTAAGAAGATTGCTAAATTATTACAAGCAGATCTTGCGCTAGTTCATGATGTATGTCATTCACTTAGTTTGAAAATGGATTCAGCTAAAGATGGAAGTATGAAAGCTGGGGATGGTCCATGTATTGAATATACTCCACAGAATCACAGAGGTATTAATAAGATGATTAGGAAAATTGCTGATGAGAATAAAGTACCACTTCAATTAATAGTAGGATCAATGGGGAATGACACTATGGCATTCTTTATGGAGAATACTCCGACTGCAATCATAGCAACCCCTCTTAAGTATATGCATACAACTGTTGAAATGGCGGCAAAGAAAGATGTTAAAAGAGCTATTAAGTTGTTTGTAAAGTTCTTATTGGAATTAACACCAGCAAAAATTAATGAAATAAATAATAAATAATTCTTAGAGACCTCCTGATTCCACCTAGTATATTCGTTTGTAATTATTCAATATACTTGTCCAGGGGGTCTTTTTATTATAAACAATAGGAATTAAGATATATAATATACATAAAACTTAAAACAAACAATAGAGTTATGAATAAATTAAATAAATTTTTTACAAACCACGGGTCAAAGGTTATAGTTATACTTTTAGTATTGTTATACTTTAAATCATGTAGTGTTGATACTGGATTAACTAGGGTCAAGAAAGAAATTAAAATAGAACATGCCAACTTTGCTGAATTAAAAGCAACGATTGAAACATTACCTACTAAACTTGATGTAAGAATTGAGGGTCTTAAGGCTGAGAAGAGAATGATTCAAGGTACAGACAGAAAAATGTTAGATGTTCAACGTCAAAATGAAATCGAACGTTTAATCGAAGAATTAGAATCTAAATAATATGACTAAAAATAAAATAATAAACGGATTTATCATTGGTACATTTGTATCACTGTATATTTTAGTGAGTGTTGTATCAACAATCCACGTTATAGACTTTTTTGAATTATCAAACCCTTATTGGTTAGCAGTAACCTTAGCAATTGGCTTTGAATTAGGAGCTGCCGCATCACTTGCAGCACTTTTAACTCTAGATAAAATGAATAAAAGTTTAGTATGGGCATTGTTTATTACAATTACAGCGATGCAGATGCAGGGAAATATGTACTATGCATTCATTAATATAGAGAACTTCCAAGGATGGGTTGAATTATTCAACTTAGTCGAATGGGAACCTTTAGCACAGAAAAGATTATTAGCTGCAGTATCTGGAGCAATATTACCTCTAGTAGCATTAGGATTTATTAAATCGTTAGTAGACTATATTAAACCTGAATCTGAGGTTGGAGAATTAACCGCAATGGATTTAAAGGAAGTTACTGAAGATATTAATCAAACTGAAAAAAAAAGTGAACTAGCAATTGACATCGCTGATAATGTAGATCTTAATGAATTAATTCTAGAAGATCTATTAGAAAATCAGGAAGACTATGATGAAGTTGAACCAGAAGCAATCCCTTTTACTAAAGAAGAGGAAGAAAAACTATGGGATTCTACTAAATTAACTGAGAATGATATTGAGGTAATAGTAGAAGCTAATGAAAATCCAGTCGAACCTTCTAAAGAATTGAAGGAAGCAACTAGATTATATTCAGATCCTGAGCCAGATGCTCCAATAACTGGAGGAAGTAAAGGTCCTTTATATGAATATAGAACTTCTAAAAGAAAGGTTGATGAAGATTAGTTTACAAAAACCATACATAACACAAAAGATTGAAGCAAGTGCCCTTAAAACGATACTTGCTTCAACTTATCAAACTGCTTATCGTTTATATCTAATAACAAGTGGTATCAAGGAAGTCCAATCATTCTACGAGAGTGACAATCCTGATTTTTATGTATTAGCATCAGTGAAAACTGAAGCTGCTCCAGTGGGACAGGTACGAGATCAGATATGGAATATCAAACACCTGCACCCTTTATTAAATAAAAAACCAAGATATTTATTAAGAGTAACAGTTACTAATAAATTAACTAACAAGAACGTATATTCTTGCGAATTGGTATCTATTAAGCGAGAAACTATTTACAATCAAATACAAGAATGTATATTAGATTTAGACGTGTTATTAAAATAACATGAAACTTTATAAAATATAGATGTATAATTAATTATTAATAATAAACAAAAGAACATGTCACAAGAAACTCAAGAACAAACAAAGGAACAGGAAACTGTAACACAGGAACAACAGACTCCGGTATTTGAAGAAATAAATAGTATGGATTCGGATTCAGCATTAAATGTATTGATTCAAGCTGCTAATTTAGCACAAACATCAGGTCGTTTAAGTGTTAGGGATTCTGTATTACTTGCAAAAGCAATTGATACTGTCCGTCCAGGTAGTATTTAATATTTCTTTATGAAGAAGGTGAAAGGGTTCTAATTTCTAATTAGAACCCTTTTTCATTTTAACAGGGATTGTCATAGATATATAAAATTTATAGTGCAATTATAAATATAATTCATCCTATTATGAAACAACTTTTAGATAAATTTTGTAACTTATTTCCTCTTATTGAATTCGAAGTAATAGAAAAAGAAATCAAAGCTCAAATGTCGGTAGAATCTATTTCGACAGGGGAGAAGGAAATCAGAAGAATGCTGACAGAAGCAAAAAGAGCCCTGTCAAAATATAAGAAACTACATAAGCATGGCAAAGCAAGTGCTGACGAAGTATTTGATCACGAATGGAGGGTCCATGAATTACAAGATCAATTGATGAAATTCCAAGATGACAGTACTGAGCTAGATAGCGATGATACCTTTAATATTTGAAACTAAATAGGTATTTTTGATATAAATTATATATTAAAAACAATCATTAAAACAAAGAAAGTATATGCAGGTAACACCTATATTAGTTGTCAGAATGCCATTCAATAGAACGGAAGATGAAGTATCTAATGTGTTTATGGACTTCCAGGAGACACCAATATCTGATGAGTATAATTTACTAGTACTTAAGAACTATGAACCAGGTGAAACCGAGATACAGTTTGAGTGTGTTAATAGTAGCCATAGCGTAGTGGAGTTCGAGGAACTTAAATTAAAGCTATTGAAAGAGATGGAAACTAACCAAGTTACTAGACAAAATAATAAGATTAAGTAGCATTCAATGGACTTAGAAGAATTTGAACAATTATATATTGATTTAGTTAATCCCAGCGTATTAATAGAACATTTTGAAAACGATAGTGAGTTTTTAGATTGGTTACGGCTAGGAACAGTTGAAGAGATGGGATGGGCACTCAAAGCATTTATTAAAGAAGAATTATATTATCATTGTAGTCTTATTAAAAAGGAAATGGAAAATGGAACAATATAATGAAAGTTATTACTTAGGAGAACTAGCAGGAGAAATCATTGAAATGAAATATCTTCCAACACTGGAGACAGATATGCTTAAGACCTTTAACGTTGTTAAAGTAGATGATGATGAACTCATAGAGAATAATAGGCTTAACGATATATTAGATAATTCATATACATTTAATGGAGGATCTGGAGATTCAAAAGCTGCGCATAAGAATTGGATCAACCATGTTTATGTATTAGCAGAGAAACACCTACCCGAGAAACTAGAATGTAAAATCAATAAAGTGAAGCCATCTGATATGGATTCCTTTAAAAAAGGTTTAAAGAATTATTTATGGAATACTGATTTAAGCTGGTATATGCCGGAGGATGATTTCTTTAAACCAAATCATATGTTTGCGTGGTGTTCTACTATAATATTAACAAGAACTAAACAATAAGCAAAAACAACATATAATGATAACATTAGATCAATTTATTAAAGAACATAGAGAAGCGCATAACACTAAAGATGCAGTTTACTCTGCATATCATTACGATGCAATGGAGGCCTATGCAAAACAAAGAGTAATAGAGGAGATGGAGTTAATACCTCATTTAGAAACTCCTTTGGGCGAGGAGATTAGATTAAGTTACTATTATGTATTAAAAAGAATTAAAGAACTAAAGAATAAATCATGGAAGGTTTCGAAAACATAGAGATTGGATTGAAGAAAGATCTGATAGGCAAAGAATTTATCTATAAAAGCAAATACGGTGGAGTACTTAAAGGAACTGTTGATACAGTATACCTTTCATATACAATGTCAAGCGACGCTGAGTTAGCAAGAAAGTTAAAGGTGCTGTTTAGTAGCAAAAGTGGTAAAGTTAATCTTAAACCAGAAGATGAGACTCCAATCGATGTAGAATTCTCATGGACAGGTATGAAATACAATGCACATATCAGATCTGCTAACGGAGTCGAATACACAATAAATAAGGACGAATTATATTTTTTAAATTAACAATACGATTAAATGATTAGCATAGAAACACAATATCACAATTTATTAGATGAGTTATTAAACAAATCAAATAAGAAGGATGATAGAACTGGAACAGGGACGCTTTCAGTTTTTGGTAGACAAATAAGACATAATATGTCGGAGGGTTTCCCATTACTTACCACAAAGAAGATGGCAGTAAAAACAATGATGACAGAACTTAAATGGTTTCTGAAAGGAGACACTAACATAAAGTATCTTGTTGACAATGGGTGTAATATATGGAATGGGGATTCTCATAAAGCATATATCACTGCGATGAATAAGCACTATATTGAAGGTGGAGATGTTGCAACACAGAAAGAATTCATAAATCTAATTAAAGAAGATGATGAGTTTGCTGGGATATGGGGAGAACTTGGACCAATATATGGAGCACAATGGAGAAGTTGGAGAGTTGGTAAAGGAATTAAAACTACTTTGAAAACTGAAGATAATCAGGTATTGTATGAGGCAGGTTCTATGTATATAGATCAGATCAAAATAATATTAGAGCAACTTAAAACAAACCCAGATTCTCGTAGGATGATAGTATCTGCATGGAATGTAGGAGAACTTGATGGAATGACCCTTCCACCTTGTCATTATGGATTCCAAGTTTATACAAGAGAATTATCTCCAATGGAAGTATTAGAACAAGCGAAGAAAGATGGGATATGGGATGATGGTTCTGGATTTGATGGTGCAGATGAATTTAGTAAGAATTCTGATGGAGAATTATTCCATGAATATCTTGGTAGAATTCAATCAAAGTTTAAAACTAGAGCAATATCATTAATGTGGAACCAAAGATCAGTAGATACTTTACTAGGTCTTCCATTTAATATCGCAAGTTACGGAGCTCTACTTTGTTTATTAGCAAATGAAGTAAATATGGTTCCAGAAGAATTAATTGGAAGTTTGGGAGATGTTCATTTATATTCTAATCATATTAAACAAGCAAAGGAACAATTAAGTAGGGAAGCATATGAATTACCTACTGTGGAATTTACTAACATTGATTTGTTAGCAGGTGAATTCGACTTCAAAGTTAACAATTATAAATCACACGCCGCAATTAAGGCACCATTATCTAATTAAAATGAGTTTAAAGACAATTAAAGAAGAGTATATGAGTACTTCAAAGAACGAGATACTAGGATCAGTTATAGATAATTTTATATTTGGATTCCTAGGAGCAATACTCATGGTTTTTATAGCGGAGAGAATAGATATAATGGTTCTAGTAGGTTATATGGTTTATTATTTCTTTTTAGGAAGAGTTGTTAATAGACCTAAATACGTAACTTCATTGGGTAAATTTATAGTGTTTCCAGTTCCAACCGCATTGGGTGGATTCGCAGGATATAAATTAGCGTATCTTATTTCATCTTTAATGTAAGATATATAGACTATGAAAACAAGACACTCAGCGGGATTCGCTATAATCTATAAAGGTAAAATACTATTAGGACATACGACTGGTCGCAAGAGTAGCACAGGATATGGTATACCTAAGGGTGGGATTGAAAAAGGAGAAAGTCATATTGAAGCTGCAATCAGAGAAACTTACGAAGAAGTTGGTATTAAAGTAGATCGCAAACTAATAGATCCTACTGAATATACGTTTACATATACTAGTAAGAAATATCAGACTAATAAAGTAATTTATTATTTTATAGTAGAGATAGATAATCTTTCTCAGATTGGATTAAAAAGTGAGATTGTTTCAAAAAGCAAACTACAACTTGAAGAAATTGATGATGCTAGATTCTTTGCGTATAAAGATGCTCAGAAACTAACGATGTTTACGCAGCTAAGTGTAATTAGTGCACTATTAGGTAAAGGCCTGTTAGAAGCTAAGACAATTGGTGGTAAAAACATAGAACCTAATCAAGAAATCAATGCAACTCAAGACGGGGTTGTAGAGGATCCTAGGTTAAACAAGATCAGAAAATTCAAAGCAACAATACAGGATTATAAATCATATTGGGATGATAGAGTCAGTAAGGGAAATAATTGAATCGCTAATAGGCGAATGGGGTTGGTTGATCGGCGTTGCAGTATTTTCTATTGCTTTTAAAGATTCAATATCAAAACTATGGAGTGGGCTGAGTTTCCTAATGGGGAATGATTTCAATGTAGATGATATTGTATGGATAAACGGTAACAAGAAAGCTAGGATAGTTCGACAGTCAATCTACAGAACGACATTCTATTTATATGATCACGAAAGGAAGTTCGTTGTACCAAACAACAGGATATGGAGCTTGAATCTTGAAAAAGATTTAGACAAAATGAAAAAGAATTAGAAACTTTCTAAGGAATTCTAATATATAATATGTAGAATAACTCTATACACAAAAAACTTTATTACATTATGGATTTCATCAACGAAGTAGATCCGACTTCGCTAGATGGACAAACCGAAAAATTATCTGTTGAAAAATCGAATACGATTGAAGATATGGTAGACTTCGAGTCTATTAACTTTAACGAATACGATGAAGAGTCTGATGACTATTACTTGTTCCAATTTGGTGTTGGCGGTCCCGCCTAACAAACTACAAAACATAATTGAAAGATTATGTTTTTTTGTGAGGATATATATCAATATAGGAAAGTAATAAGGATCAATCAAGATTACAAAAAAGACATTAAATAACATGAATGCATTTGAAATAGTATTAACATTAACAATAGTAGGTATATTCGCTTTTGTTATTAAGCAAATTACAGCTAAAAAGAAAACGAAGAAATCAAATACTAGTGGAGGTTCTACTGGTGGAGGTTCTAATAACGGCGGAGGGGCCGATGTAATAAACGAATCAGGTCATCCAGAATATGATGATGCAGGTTTTCTTATAAAGCCTGAACATGGAGATACTCAAAACCACCATGTAAAATAATCATTTATTTTGAAAATAATTGCCCAAACATTTTTTTGTTTGGGTTTTTTTGCTTATATTAGTATTATAAGTTAAAATAAGAATTATGAAGAAATATCCTATATTACTAGCAGCATTAATGGTACCTATATTAGTACAAATGCCGCCGGCTTTAGCTAAAAAAGTTAAAGATGTTGAAGTTCCATTCAAAAGAGCTAGAGTTTTTGAGGTTGTTAAGATAGAACCTAAGACAATATCTACGGTTTTCATAGAAAATAACCTTATAGATGCTATGATTCAAGTAGAGTCGCTTGGAAATGACTCGGCGGTTGGAGATTTACATTTAGTAGGTAATGAAGCGGTCGGAGCCTTACAAATCAGGCCAATAATGCTTAGAGAAGTTAATAGAATCTTAAAGATTCAAAAATCTATTAAAAGATATAAAAAGAAGGACAGATTCAGTAGAGAAAAATCTATTGAGATGTTTTTAGTATGGAAGAACTACCACCATCCGGAGGGAGGATTTGAAACTATTGCAAGAAATTGGAATGGAGGACCTCGAGGATATAAAAACAAAAGGACTGAGTACTATTGGTCCAAAATTCAAAAAGAGTTGATGAGGTAATTATAATGCCATGTTAATTCTGTTATTCTAGAATAATAATGGGATATATATTAGATAAAAATAGTTTTATTAATATATGAATACTGAGAAATCACCAAAAGAACTAATCGGGGAATTATACAAGTTATTTGCCACTTTTAAGGTAAAGATGGAAGATCCTAATTTCATTCAGATTGAGAATTCTCTTAACCAATTGGTAGAGAACCAAAATGACATGAAAAAAGAGATGCGAGAGATGAAAAGACAGCTCTTGAGCCCTTTTGATGGAGTTATCGTTGAAACCAAAAAGAATACAGAAGCTCGTTTAGAATCTGAAGAGAGCCGGATTACTCGTGAACTACGAACAGAGGAACATAAAGAACTTATGAGATTTAAATCTACATTCGTTAAATTAGGATGGACACTTGTTACAGGTATTGGTGGTATTATTGCATTTTTAATTACAAACGCATTAAACTTATTTAGTAAATAATGGTAACATATATAATTACACTAAAATCGATACATGATGTTCTGTATAAGATACAAAATAACCAAGGTACTATAAAAAATATAATGGTTTCAGTTAAATCAAAAGAATCAGGGAAACATACTAAGAGTATTTCTTTTGGTAATTTAGAGGATTTGACAACTGAAATTGCTAAATGTAATGTTGACGGGTGTTTCAATTTAAATTTATTTCAATTGAAGAAGTTTAACATAGATATAAATAAAAAGGGATCTAATAAGTCTACTAAGAATATAGTGAAGTACGACAGTCGAGTATCTAAATTCGAATCGTCTTCTGATAATATTGAAAAAGCTAATATGATCTTACTCGATTATTATATGACAGGTTTTAATAAAATTAAAGCAACATGGAATGGGATTGATATTGATGAGTATATCTTAGCACAAAATGAATACATTGCACTGGGATATATTCAATTATATTTCTAATTAAAAGAAAATAGAATAAAAATACAATAAACTACAATGGCTAAAAAACCAATTAATAAATCGGAATATAAAAATAGTAAAGGTAAATTCCAACCTCAATATCCTACTAGGGATAAGGGAGTATCTCGTAGTAGATTACCCCTTACCCATGATGAAATGGATTATAATTTTGATCTAATAGGTCAGATTATTGGTGGTTATGAGGTAATGGGGACTGGATTAGACGGTGACTTTGATCTAGTTGCTGATTTAAATAAAGTATTACAGCTTCATTTAGTAGTAAACACAGATACAGTATTGATTGCTTCAGGAGCAACTATTGGTGATTATGTTTGGATTCCTACGTTAATAGGAAGTGGACCTGCTGGTGAAAGAGGACCTACTGGATCAACAGGGCCATCGGGTTCAGATGGAGTAGATGGAGCACATGGATTAGTCGGAGCAGAAGGACTACGAGGAGCAGAAGGACTACGAGGAGCAGAAGGACTACGAGGAGCAGAAGGTTTAGCCGGAATAGAAGGAATACAAGGATTAGATGGAGCTGCTGGTTCTGATGGAGCTGATGGAGCTGCCGGTTCTGATGGAGCTGATGGTTCTGATGGAGCTGCTGGAGGAACAGGGCCTGTTGGTCCTAGTGGATCACAAGGAACTGCAGGTGCACCAGGAACTTCGACATTCTTTCATGTCGCGTATTCAGACGATATTAATGGTACTGGATTTACACAATCACCTCTTGGTAAAACATATATAGGTACTTATGTTGATTCAAACGATGATGATAGCCAAATCGCTAGCGATTATACATGGATTTTAATAAGAGGAACTGATGGAACACAGGGATTTCAAGGAGATAATGGAGATGATGGATCTACTAGTTATTTACATATAGCATACTCAAATAACTTAGTTGGCGATTTAGATTTTAGTATTACTGATTCAGTTGGTAGAACATATATAGGAATATATACTGATGGATTATCGCCTGATTCAATGGACCATACTTTATATAAATGGACTTTAATTAAAGGAGAATCTGGACCTGTTGGTCCTAGTGGATCACAAGGAACACAAGGAACTGCGGGAACTTCGACATTTTTTCACGTTGCATATGGAGACGATGTTAATGGCGTTGGATTTACACAATCACCTCTAGGTAAAACACACATAGGTACTTATGTTGATTCAATTCAATTAGACAGTAATACTCCTTCTGATTATACATGGCTTTTAATAA
>Ga0308023_1000082_pt1 | contig 28175 bp, 43 predicted proteins | sample Neamet418_FD_201294 | JGI IMG/M metagenome (GOLD analysis project Ga0308023, IMG submission 201294) | Marine microbial communities from water near the shore, Antarctic Ocean - #418 | ecosystem: Environmental > Aquatic > Marine > Unclassified | place: Southern Ocean | collected 2014-10-03
ACGCTCAGATTTACACCCCCTGTCATTCTATGGGTACTGTCCTTTGACCAAGCCCCCAACCTCCAAGGCACTCAATGACTCTCCAAGGCACTCCAAACAGTCTGCGTGACTATTTAACGCATCCAAGGCTCTCTAAGATTCTCTAAGCAATTCCAGGCACCAGGCGATTTGAGACTATCTGAGACACTCTGAGGCTATCTGAGTAATATTAGAGAATCTTAGAGAGCCTTGGAGAGCACATATTCTGGAGAAACTTTACTCGCCGGCGGGGCAATCAATGATTCAGTGCATTCAGAGGGGGTACTCTGAGAATCTTAGAAAAATCTTAGAGAATCTTAGAGAATAAGCAGTGCCCTAAGTCTCATATAGACCCCTAATAAGACACTATGAAACACCCATAGACACTTTACGACACCCCCACCCACTATAGGCCCCATTTGATACCCTATACACACCATCATACAGTCATTTTTAACCACTATATACCACCCATAGACATCTGAAACCCCTCTGAGACACTCTGAGACACTCTGAGACACTCCATATCCCTCTATATCCCTCTGCTCATATACTACATCCTAATAAGCTTTGTCCTCTTATATCGTTTCTCATTACGTTTTAAACTATGATTCCTTTATTCATATAGGCTTGCGGTGTTTCTTCATATTAATTTGTTTGTGATTGGTTTTTTCTGATGTTTTTGAATATTGTTGAAAAGCTGTTAAAGTGTTTAGAAATGGTGGCTTATGGGCTTCTTGTATGTGGTTTTTAATGTTTTTGAAAAGTGGTCGAATTACTCCAATGAATTCAATAGGTTAAGGTATTGACATTTGGTTGCAGGTTTGACATAATGTACTTAATTGATTAACGAATAACTAAGGAGATTTATATGAAATATCAGACGATTTGGAGAGAAAAGACAAAAAAATTCGATACTAATAAGAAGGATTTGATGAATCAGCGAGGACGTATGGATATGGATTTGGTGGATGATAATTATCACTATACTATGGATATGGATGGATTTCAGTTATCTGAGAGTATCCAGTCTGCTTTGAGTACCTTATCAGATAGGGAAGAACGTATCATTAAGGAATATCATGGTTTTATTGATAATCCAATGACTTTTCAGGAGATTGCAACTAAGGACAATCTGTCAACTACTAGGATTACAGATGTTTATTATCGTGCTTTGAGGAAATTGAGACATCCTTTGAAGTCTAATCGTATTAAAGAAATTAGGGGTATACTATGATTTGTAATAAGGAGATTAGACAGGAGATAAAGATACTGAGAAAAAAGTGTAAATTACAGGGGATATCACCACCTATCCTTACTAAAAAGAAGAGTTATGTCACAGTTGATTGTAATGGTGGAAAGGTCAGAATTCCAACTACTCCCAGTGACTGGAGGTCTATTAGGAATATGAAGAGTGATTTCAGGAAGTATTTAAATGTGCGGTAAACGATTGTTTCATGTGAAACTACGACACATTCAAAGTATATTGAGTGTGTCGGGTGACGGTGGTGCTTATATCGGTTATAATGGTTACATAATGATTAATAACAAAGGAGGTTTTTATGGATGATGAATTGAGTGAAGTTGAAGAGAAATTGATGGTGATATTCCATGATTTCTTTGAGTATGTTGGGATTGAAACTGAAGAAGAGATTATGGATGCTATGATGCATTTTAATGGTCTTGATAATGACCGTAAAAATGAGTATGTTAGGTATATGATTGATACGACTTATGAGCCTATCATGGAAGATAAGATGGAAGAGTTTATGGAAGTATGGGGAGAATGGGTTACTGAGCAATTTAAAGAAACTGGAGAATTTCAGTGCTTGGTTCCTTCACATGGTTTTGCACTTAACTAAGGAGAATGATATGATTGATGATAAATTTGCAACTATTGAGATTTTGTTTGATGAAGAGATTGGTGCGGGAACCGTAGTTGGACGGTATATGGTGAGAGAATATGATAAGGGTGATGAGGTAGGTATAGAGTATTTCGACTCAATTCTGGTTGCTGAGAAGCACGTTATTAACTATCAAGGAGTGTAAAAATATGGAAAAGTATATGACTGTACGAGCTATGTTTAATGATTATTGTAAAAATTATAGTGTTGAAGAGAAGGAGCGTGTTATTGATATTTATGGTAATTCTGGGCCTAAACAGAGGGAATTGATTAAGGATAAAATGATTGGTTATATCACGGGAACCGGAGATTGGTTTCCATACGATTATGATGATTTTGTTCTAGAGTATGGTGGGATGGGTGATTATCCAGCATATCAGTTTGCTCATATGATTATGCGAGGAGATCTTTTTACTGAGACTGATTTTAGGGAATTGGAGGAGTCGCTTCTAGAGACGCATGGTGCTGACCACTTGGAGATTATGAGGGCTGACCCTAAATGGTGTTTTGACGTATTAGATGATGTAAAAGACACTAAATTATTTGGAGGTAGGGGTTAGGTTAGGGTTATGATAATAACCCCTTATATCGATGCTCAGGAGGTCAAAATAGGTAAGTCATTGTATCATAAGGGGTTAGGGCCTAAATGCATTAAAATGAAAATAGTTGTTGACAATAGGGTAAAAGCTCTGTATAATGGTATACATGATAGAGATTAATTCAAAAACTAAGGAGATTCAAATGGAAACTTACCAAAGATTACAGATCAGTTTAGAACAGAGAGCAATCGATAGAGCGGTTATTCAGTTAGAAGGAGCAGAGATTGAAATGTATGGAACTACTATTGCTCGTATGCAAACTTTCTATATTGATAGTTTGACCAAAGATCAGCAATTGACTAAGGTTCAGCTACTTGTTAAGAGTCTATCATTAATGACTGATTTGACTTCAGATAGCACTGATGCTAGAAGAAGACTCAGCAATATGATTGCTTATATCCTTAATAGTATGAAAAGTGTTAGTTCTAGGGTAAGTGCTTGATTTATAAGGAGTTACGGTCTAAATGCAAATAAATGCACTTTTTCCTTGACTCTAGGGTAAAAGCTCTGTATAATGGTATACATGATAGAGAATAACAAATCAAACGGAGATTCAAAGATGATTACATGGGAAGAAGAAGAGGGAAATAGAGATGCGATTACAAGTTTTACTTCACTATTTGAAGTTATTCAAGATAGAGTTGATGAAGTTGGTGTTGAGCAAGTGAAAAATGAAATCGAAATTAAGGAGAATGTATAATGAATAATACACTAGAAACCCAAATTGACCTTGTAGCAGGAATTGACGAATTATGTAAGAGAATTAATGCTGACTTTGTAAAGTTTATGACATCATCAGCAAAAACTTCTGGCCGTAAGTCTTGGCCAACTAGGGAAGGTTATATCACAGAACGAATTAACGAATTTAGTAACCAATTGCAGTATAGTGTTGGTAAGAAATATATTAAGATTACCAGTGGGCGTTCAGTATGGGGTTTTGTGGTCATTGAAGACTCAAACCGTAGAGTTACCGGAGATTTATTCTCTGCCGGTGATATACTGAAGCCTGCTGGTGCAAATGCTCCTGCTCGAAACTTTGCTCGTGGTAATGTATTGAAGAATGATTTCAGTAGAGTTCAATGGGCAGGAGCTTCTTAAACAAATTTCCCTAGTCAGTATACTCCTTTATACCATATTATGATGGGGATTCAATGATTGTCACAATTGCTGATAAACTAGGGTGTTTCATTTTGGTTGTGACAATAATATCATAGTGCCTAAGTGATGGGTTCAGGATTGCTCTGTTCAGTATCAAGAGTAGTAAAATCATGTTGGGGGCAATAATGTCTATAAATAGAATTGTTACGGAGATTTATATTATGATAGTTAAAAATGTTGGTCAATTGAATGAGCTTAAAAATGATGTTGAGTTTATGATTTCTATTATGGAAGAGGATGCTCTTACGACTACAGATGAGTTCTATGAATACTTGAGTATTCAGGATGATTTGGAATCCGTGAAGTCTTTTCCTACTATGGTAGAGAATACAGAAGCATTGGTCTGTTAATCACTAAAGATGGGGGAGAAATCCCCCATCTTCTTTTAGGAGTCAGTAATGGACAAGAAACCAGAAGATTTAGGGCATGGAGTGACAATGGAAGAGGTTCAGGAAGTATTCTTTGAGGGTAGTAATAATGATGTTCTTAAAAGAGCTATGGGTATACTAGAGGATACGCAGAATCAGTTCAAGAGAGGACATCAGACGTTGGATGTATGTTTTAATCTTGAGATAGTGAAGTTGATGCTTGATAACGTAAATAAATCTTGTAAGGTGATGAAATGAAAGACCTCAATTATTATGGTATAACCAAAGAAGATATAGATAGTGTATTCTTACAAGGTTCACGGAAGAAGATATTGAATCACGCTAATGGATTGATTGCAGAGTCTAAGCGTCAGATGGATAATAATAATTGTCGGTTTGCTGCTCTACACTTGAGTATTGCTCAGTTGATGATTGAATATGTGAATGATGAAGATAGTGAGGATGTGTATATACAGGAGTTACCAGTGGATGAGTAATCTAGAACATATTTTGTTTGCTTGTGGTATTAGTGTACAGATAATATTACTCTTTATGAGTGTATTACATTTAAGTTTATTATTTTTAAAATGGAGTTTTCTATGAAGAAATTTAATCAAGTAAGTTACAATATGTTTTTGCAAGTTGCAGAAAAGCAGAAGAATGGCGATAGGTTATTCGATAAGGAAATTAAATGGAAAAAGAATTACAATAGGAAGCGGGAAGAGTCTTCAACAGTGATTGAGGGTGTTAAGGTTACTAGGTATAAACCGAGTTGGGTTAAATCTGGGCTGGAGTAAATGCAGTAAGGGGTGTGGTTATCACACCCCTTTTTCTTATTTGGTCTTCTTCTTAACAACTCGTTTTTTCACAGACTTCTTCTTAACCGTTTTCTTTTTAACAACTCGTTTCTTCACAGACTTAGGTAGTTTTGCTCTAGCTCTGGATTTTCGTGTTTTCTTCTTGACAGGTTTCTCAATTTTATATGGTGACTCATCCTCAGCCTTAACAACCTCAAGTATATTCTGAAGTCGTTCAAGTCCTTTATCTTCATCTGTATTTTCATTCCACGAACCAAATCGTAAATACAATACTCCTGCTATTAAAATTATAATTATCACTTCCATTATACTTCTCCTTGATTTCTTTCTTGAAGTTCCTCTTCGTATGTTTTACCACCGAAAGGGTGTTGTCGTGTATTTTGTGGTTTATAACTATTCGTAGCTATCACTATAATATCTGGATGTACTTGATTCCTCAATGCTCTTTCGATACCTCTTAGAGTGCCACCCGCACTGGATGGACAACTACCACAAGCACCTTGAAATGATATAACAACCTCATTACCTTTGACCAAATCCAATTCACAGTTTCCTCCGTCCGCTATTAGATAGGGTCTTATGCTTTCTTCCATGACCTTCTCGACTGCTTCGTATTTCTCTATATCGGTCATTTTTCTATTGCTCCTTCTACGAACGCCATGAGATTTCTCATTCGTTCAACTACTAATTTTAATATTGGATTAAGTGCTTCGGGTCTATTTTTCAACAATTGCATATAGTTATTTTTAGTGACAGTGCCGAGTGTTACATCAGTCTTTGCTGTACAAGTAGCAGTCCTTGGTCTATTGTCTACCAAACCAATCTCGCCAAACAAAGAATTCTCACCAAGTGTTGCGAGATGTTTATTCTTCTTCGTTATCTCTACCTCACCAGCTAATATAATATAAGCATCATCTGATTCTTCATCCTCTACCAATATCACATCACCTTTTTTTCTATATATTGTCTTCATCAGCATCCTCTTGTTATTATCAGAATACCCACTCAAATACAAGGAAGATTATATTCCCAAAACCTCTATCTTCATCCATTAGTACAACTTCTATTTTCATTTTAGTTATCCGTTAAAGAAAAACTTAGAACATCTGCCTCTTTGCTTACCTCATCTTCATATCTCTCTGTCTCACCAAAGAAAATGTCTTGACCATTCACCACTACTTTAGGATACTCTGATTTTCCTACTCTTCCTATTACTACAGAGTCTTCCATACTATCCAGTGCTGATGCTAAGTCTTTCATTCTAACTATGACCATCATACCTATGCCCATATTGAATTGTGTGTATAGGTCTTGGTGACTAAACTCACAACGTAAATCATTAAATATTTCAGGTGTAGAGTCAATCGACATTTCATACTTAAAGTTCTTAGGTATACGTTCAAGGTTTCTAAATCCACCGCCTGTTATATTGATAATAGCAGATGGATGTTTTACCCTTCCCAATAATGTGTTTATCTCTTTGTTGTATATTTTAGTTGCAGTAAGATTTTCGGTTGTGATTAATTCTGGCATTCTTTCATTGATAGCAGTCCAACCATTAGAGTGTATACCTGATGATGGTAGACCAACAATGATATCACCCTCTTCTACTCTACTACCATCAATGAGATTTTCTTTCTGCATCATGCCCATGATAGAGCCAGAGATGTGGAAATTAGTTTTCTGAAGGATTTCAGTTTCACCACCAGATAGTGATGTGAATGAATCTTCACAATATTCGAGGATACCAGAAATTACTTGAGGGATTATGTGGGAGTCTCTTTGTGTGCTAGTGATGTGATTTTGAAACCCTAATGCATTTGCACCAACGCATAAGATGTCATTGAAATTCATAGCAAAGCAGTCACGACCAATTGTAGAATACATCTTATGCTTCAACAAATGGTCTATCTTACTACCTACACCATCTGTCGCTGTAGCAATATAATTAACACCAGTATCAATAACGGATGCAAAATAATTAGGGGTTCCAACAGGTTTCACTAATGAATTACTAGTTTTTATATCCACCTTAGCTATTTCATCCAAAACACTTTGAGTAGCATTATCTATCATTATATTATCCTCTATTGTATTTAACCGTTTAAGAATTCACCAGCGTTCGTCCATGTAGAGTGGACAGGTATTGATGTTAAGTACAACATGAGTGTTACAATTATTACTGTCCAGATAAATTTCTGCACGTTATGATTCCTCGTTTAGAATTTGTAAGATATATTATCACAACTTCATAAACGAATCGTTTAATTTGGGCAACTCCCATACGACCATAGGGTGCGTAACCGTATGGGAGTTACTGGATGGGCTAGGGGAAATACCTCACCAGGCCATCCATTTATTCTGTTCGCATCTCGCAGGGCATCCAAATTAACTCATCACCGTTTGGTGCTTCATGTGTATGAATACCAGAACATCCTAACCAGAGTGCAGCAATTTCTGCTTCCTGTCTGGTTTTGTATGTGTGGTCAAAAATATCATGTGAATTTACAACGCCATTGGGTAACAGTTTTCCCTCATCGGGCATTACCTTTTTGTCGTCCATCACTTTCTTATTCTCTTGAATCAGAGCTTGTTTATAATTCAACTCTGTTTCTTTCTCATAAGGAATTGTGTTTAGTCCAGCAGACTTCTCTAAGTGTCCTCTATTACTTTCAATGAATTTTTTAATATCTTCATAGAAGCTTTTCTTACTAGTATACCCCAGAAGACGAGCCTTTTCTTCACCAGAGTCAAACACCACGAATGTAGGAGTACCTGCAATGTTATCAATTTTCTTTGCGTCGATTGCTTTGTCAAACCACTTAGGTGCCGACCTTGTATCCATACTTATAATCCTCAAAGGTAGTAGTTTTGCTGATTCTGATTCAGCATACGTTGGAGCAACTTCCTTGAGAAACCTTTGACAATAACCACACGACGCCATAGAGAACATGATTAACTCTGCAGCTTGTACCGCAGTAGTTGTCATAAAAAATAATACCAGTGTGATAATAATTTTTTTCATTTTGTCTTCTCCAATAATGTTTTAACAATGTTTTGCAACCTTTCAATCTCTACCGTCAGTACAAGTTTCTCTGCTTCAAGTCTGCTGACTCTATTATCTTTCAATTGTAACTGTGACTCTAAAATACACAATCGTGTAAACTCTTGTGAATTACTAGACCAAGGGCCCCATTGATTCATATTAACCTCCTGATGGAAATGTAGGTAATTGACATAATATATAGTCTAAACCTCGGTTAAGAATGATAATCGTTCTGTTTTAATTCTTGTTACAAAACTATTTCTAGTTTCAACTATCTGTTCACCTGTTGGTAGTTTTCTCACCATGTCACCCATACCAGTAATAGAAGTTGTAACATTTGACTGAATTATTTCTGATGCAGTAGATATATTTAAACTTGATGTTATATCAGTATTATTTGCTGTTGCCAATGATAGGTTGTCTATAGATACCTGAGTAGGTGCAGCAACTTTTATTGCAGCTACAGTAGAACCTAAGATTGGTTGAACAGATGGTAACTTCTGTAATGAACCATCTTCTGCTAATGCAATATTTGGTATTGTTGCACTACATGGATCAAATGTTCCACTAATAGAGAATACTGATTTTGCTATGTCTGTCAGGTTTATATTTGCAAATCCAGATAACCCTAACGCAGCTGCATAGTCTTCAGCAATAGAAATAATCTTTGATGCAGCAGCAAGACCGGCAAATGGCAGTGCGGCCAACTCCGCAAGTTCGTCCCTCAAAGTTTTTAGTACCGGAGGAATGACCACAACTTCTGCTACTTTATCAGCAATGTCACTAAGGGTTCCCTCGATAGAAGCAGCAATTGCTGCTAAACCAGCAGGTGTACCCAAGTCAAGGTCTAAGACTACATTGAGTTTACTATCCAACTCACCTTTAAGATTATTTAAATTTAGTGTTACTCCACAAGTCAATGCCATTTATAATACTCCCTCTATATCTGCACAATTTATAGCACCTGTCCGTACTGGGTCAGAAGGACATGAATGATCTACACCACTATTGTGTCTTGCATAAGTATTAGCATTGGTGTGTATATGTTTATCACCGTCCCATCTTTCAAAGAATGAGTTGAGATATTGTTTGTGTGTACTTCCTGTAATCTTTTCCTGTGAGTTTCCTGCTATTTTCAAAATTGAGTTTCCAGTTATAGTCTGGTCGAAATTAGAATTTGTTGATATACCCATATTTCCAATGGATGTTATATCAATATTTCCAACAACAACTAATGTAGTATTTCCTCCTACTGTAGTTGACATTGTACCTTGAGTTACTTCTTTTAAATTTCCGGTAATGGTTTCTGATACATTGCCAGTTACATTCGTTGTTCTATCAATATCTATATTTATAATCTGGTCTTTACCAACCTTCAGATCACAATTACCATTGACTACTACTTTTCTATCAGCTAAGACTTCTGTAATTTCATTACCACTTATCTTAGTTCGTTTGTCACCATGTACATTCAAGTGGTAGTCACCTTCAACCTCTTGAACCAAGTTACCCTTAGTCAGCATACGACAATCACCTTCAATCGTAACATTGACAGAACCTTTAATCGACACATTTTTACTGCCGAGTGTGATTTCATATTCATTACCAACAATTTTTGTTACTCTAGTACCGTCAGGTTGTATTTCTTCAAATGTTCCTGACTTATGATATCGGTGCATCCTCTCTGCTGTTGGTGTGTCATCCCATTCTTCTACATGACCTGACTCACTCATACGCACATGATTGTAAGGATATTGTGATGTAATCTCTACACTATCTAAATATATTGTATCACTATCTTTAACACCACCATATCTAGGACATGGTTCATTCCATCTATGAAATTCAGTTGCACTTTTAGCTGTTCCAGTATAAGTTTCATCAGATATAGCTGAGTTAATTACTCCTGTATCACCACCACCAGTTACTTCACTACCTGGCGGATAAAAATTAATATTGTTAGTGTTGGGTGAAGTGGTAGTAATATTACCAGCATCAGCAATCTCTACAGATTTAGTTCTTGACTTTCTCTTTCGGTCAAGTGATGGTGCATCCTCAGCACTTGGAGTTTTCAATGTACCCTTTAGAGGAACAGGAATTGCCCCACCCCCTTTTGCTAGTCTATTCGTGTCTTGCTCATTAATGTGTGTTGATAATGGATACTTACCTTCGGGATCATTGAATCCTTTTGATGGGTTTGATACTGCTTCTGGTATACCACCAAAGGTTGACATCATTACAGGGTCTTGTGCGTTCTTACCGTCACGGAAGAAACCAAATACCCATGTACCCTCGACTGGGCCCATAGGTGTAGTACCAATACCATTCATAGCTGCTGATGTAATTGGTTGACTTGGAGTTGCCCATGGCAAATGCTCAGTAGGAATACCGAAACCTTCAACTTTATTGTCAGTATGATATCCAAGGATACGCACCCGACATCTGCCCAGCTTCAATGGGTCTATTCTATCCTCTACTACACCTTGCCACCAAACAAATTCACCGAACATAATTAATCTTCCTTTCTCGATTTTCTTAGTTGAACTGGTTCTTCAAGACCGTCTTTAGTAACCTCAATTTTCATATTATATATAGTTCTTGGGTCTTCAGAACTTCTGGTAAATATATGTTTAATAGCAGTAATCATATATTTACCAGAAAGAAACTTATCATCAGCAACATCAGATTTTTTATCTTTGTCTGTAGTTTCTGGTGATGGTAGATATAAAAGTACTGTCATGCCTACACGAAATGCTGTGTTACCTGTTACATCAAGTAAAATATTTATACCGTCATATATTCCCATATGACCACTTCTTCTTTGTTTCCAAGTTTCTACTTGATTATCATAAAAATCACTAGCATTATCAGCATACATCTGTCTGTGTTTCGGATAAAACTCTACCTTACTGTCAACCATGTTATTCAAACTTCTTTTGTCTAATGAAGGATAATTATTTTCTTCTTCATCAGGTGCATGAGATGTTCTTAATACACTTGATGAGCGTGTCTCTACATTAGAGTTTGACAATGGAGGAAAATCCCCACAATGTTGAAATGCAAACCATTCATTAAATCCACCATACTCATGCTGGTTTATTTTCTTTCTTACTATATCATGTGTGATAAGTTTAGATGCGTAAACACCTCTCTTTGTATTCTGTTGTTTATCAAATTGTTTTATAAATTTATAACTATTTATCTTGAATATTCCAGCTGATACATTTTCAACTCCAGTTGGGTCATCAACTCTAGCTTTTTGTATGAATTTAAAAATAGGCTTTACTTCAGCAAGTGAATTTAAACTAACAAAAAAAGAACCTCTCATTGTTTCGTAGTAAACATAATTTACACCAGAAGATGCACTAGGCACAGCACGTTTTGCTAACCAAGCAATAGCATCGAAAGGACTTAGATTTGGTATAATAACTCTCTCATTACGTTCAGTAGATTCAACATATATACCAGCTGGATTTTCTTCTTTACCTTCCCATAAATAGTTATAATATATATCAGTAACCATATCACTGATCTTATTATTATTATAAGACCGTGATATTTTAGAATGAATACTACTCATATATGTTTCAGAAACTAAATCTAAAGAAAATCTTTGTGCCTTAGGTTGTAAAATATTTCTTGCACTCAAAGAATTGACATGAAGTGGAGGAGGTTTTATACTGAATATTTCAGAATCCCTACCATCACCAAAACCAGTAAGAGTTATATCAATGTCAACAGTTTCCTCACCCACGATGGGAAGTTTGTAAGGGATGTTATGTGAATCAACTAATACCATTGTAGCAGTTAGAGCAGGTCGAAAGAGATTTTCATATATACTTAACTCTTGCATATGTGGATTCAGGTCATATCTTCCATTCGCAGAACGGATTTCTAACTTCTTTATATTTACATCAGTTGTATTAATTTGAGTTGGCATAATATTATTCTGTTATAGATAATTTAAATTCTTTCAATACTTGAGGTATATATTCTGGACTAATAATGTTTATTGCTCTCTTTGCATCATTCAGAGTTTCTTCATATACAAAATTGGTTACAGCTGTAGCACCTGAAACTGTTGAATCCACTACATACTTATCAGAATCCTCATAATGATGGACTCCATTTATATTATCATACTTCTTTGTAACAAACTTCTGTAAATCAAAATATGGTAGAGGCCAATCGTAGTATGGATTAGTCATATAGTTTGCATACATAATAACCCAATGTAGGGTGGAGTCACCATAATACTGATGTGCAAGTATGTCTGCTCTATCACCATCACTTATAAAATGTTGTTCAAAGAAAGCAGAGTTGATGACATTAAGCTTCTTTCTGATTCTTATAAGAACATTAGTGATATTTTGTACTCTTGCATTATTTTTCTCACCACGAACATCATAGCCAATAACTGGAAAATAATCAAAGTATGCCATTTAAAATCTCCTCTCTGAGTCTGCAAATCTACCGACTTTTGTATTACCCAAAACATCTTCCTGTGTGATAATTTCTGTCTCTTGAAACGTAAGTTGTAATGTTATATCAACTGGTGCTCCACCTTCAAAAGATTTCCATCCACTAGTGGTAAAATTTGTATTAACAGCAGTACATACACAATATTTTATCTCTGGAAGATATTCATTAGTCTCGTAAGAATTATCTGAACCAATTGTTAAATATTCAATTCTGAATTCTTTAGGATATGAAAACACACCAGATTGACCTTTTTGAGACTGAAAAGATGGTTTAGAATATGCTCTGAACGCACGAATAATTTCTTGTATTGTATCAACATCACTATCACTTCTTGCTCTTAATACAAAACTATAGTCAAATGGACGAAAACCAACACCTTGAAATGTTTGTTCTTTATATGGATTAGCTTTGACATTAAATGTAGATTCTAATGAATTTTGAAGAGCACCACTACCAACAGCTGCACCAATGACACCACCAGCAATACCCTTAAGGCCAGAAATTTTTCCAAGTATACTAGCTGCTCCACCACCTAACATCGCACCAGCATTACTTAGTAATCCACTTGCAATTGCATCGCCTGCTCCGCTATTTTTCATAGCACCAATAATACCTAAGTCACTACCTTGCCATTCGACTCCTTCACTAAAAACAACGGAACCAGGCATATTTAAATAAATGCTTTGAATATGTCTATCAGTAGCAGATTCTTTTCCACTGCTCAAAAATTTATCTTTTATTACACTAAAACTTTTACCTGCATCTGCAAGTTTGTTTAGAAGTCCTTGTCTCTGACCTTGTGCTTTATTTCTTTTAGTACTAGTTGCTTTTAGTTTCTCTCCCTTCTCAGCATCAGATATTTCTTGCTTCTTTATCTCACTCTCTTCTTTATCTAACGCACTTATTTCTGCATTTATGTCTTGAGTACTACCAGTCCCGCTAATTGATACAAAAGCATTTTTCACTTTAGCATAAGAAACACCTTGTCTTTCATAAATAGTAAACTTAATAGCTTCAGGATAAAATTGCTGATCCATATCCTGTGGAAATATTAATGTTCCATTTGATTTTGCACCAAACGAACCTTCTTCATTTCTTTCTGCTCTAGCCATCTATTTATTCCCCCTACTCTTAATTAAAGAATCTCTAAATATTATTTTGCTATTCATCATTTTACCAGTGCCAGAGACAAACCTCTCTGATTCTTTTAATATGACACTATCCCAACTAGAAGGCGACAACATAAGTATCTTAGACCTTACGTTTTCTATCCTATATCTATGAAGTGCTACCTTTGCATGACGAAACTTCGTAGATTCTAATATTATCTTTCTAAATGATTTAACACGCAACCTAGTATTCTCTTCAATTTCATCTGTATCAAAGAATGGCCTCATCAACTCAAATAATTGTGTTCTGTATTTCAAATTGATATAATGAAAGTTGATGCCCTCAAGTAATCTTCCTCTCTTCTTAGTAACAAAAATTAGAGGAAATCTGTCAAAGTATACGTTAGTTGGTTCAGCAAGGTATCTAAAATAATACATTCTACCTGATAGAAATGCACTTACCTTCTGACCCTCTATTTTATTAAGCTTCTCTATAGTTTCCATTGTATGTATTTATAAGAGATTTATTTGATTCCTAATTCTTTTTCTGTAATAACTACAAATTCCCAATCACGTTTCTCTGCATACTTCTTAGCTGCACCCCACTTAGCTTGATTCATTATGTATGCCTTAATTTTATTCTTATAACTAACAGTCTGTCTTTGAGGTTTCTTTGGCGGAAAACACTGATTGTAGGGTTTTATCTCTATAATGTACTTCTTAGTCATACCAGACCTTGATATTACCTTGGCATAGAAATCCACAAAATATCGTCTGGTACGCTTGTCTATCGGGTGATAGTAGGGTATTATGACAGTCTCGGAACCCCATTCAAGGACTTTAGGGTTATTGTCTAAATACTTCATGTATTTGAGTTCCCACGTTGAACGGTGTTCACACTCAAGAAGATTGCCAACATATTTCTCTTTGTTTCTTACCTTATATTTGCCTACTTTTGGGTATTTTTTCATAAAACTCTTATAAATACAGTATACGGTTAAATGTATTTATAACAGGAGCAGAACAATGGGTAACACACTAGACAGCTTTAAAAGTAGAATGACATCCTTTGCCAGACCGAATCTATTTGAAGTGGTAATGTTTCCAAAGCCAGACAATCCCGGCGGAGAATTAAATAGAAGATTAACCTTGGGTTGTTGTTCAGCAACGGTTCCTGGCATAAATATTGCTACGACAGAGAAAGATGAAGGTTATCGTTCTATAGCATATCAGAAAATATATGACGATGTTACATTACAATTTTACCTTCACGGTGATATGAAAGAATTGAAGATTATGAGAGATTGGATGAATTTAATGATCCGTCCTCAAGATAATCATGTAGGTTATTATGATACTTATAAATCAATAGTAGAGATTAAGAATATAGATAGAAATGACAAAAAAGTTTTAACAACTACATTATACGATGCATATCCAAAAACAGTATCAGCACTAGCATTAAGTTATGATGCTAATGATGAGGTTATGAAAATGGATATTACGTTCACCTATAGATATTATAAACAAGTATTTGGTGAGAAGCAAGAAACTATAGGTAAAGGATTAAATGACATAACAACTGTACAGAGAGAAAATCTTACAGCTGGTATTATAGATAAAACTTTAACACTACGACAAAGAAAAGAAATATTTGACGGAACAGTAAATGAGGTAGAACAAGAAGAATATTAATTTATAAACAATATCATTTTATATTAAGGAGACATTGAAATGGGATTACCAAAAATTGCAGTACCAGAGTATAGTTTAATATTACCTTCAGACGGTAAGGAAATAAAATACAGACCTTTCTTAGTAAAGGAAGAGAAACTTCTTCTTCTAGCTATGGAAAGTGAAGATGAACAACAAATAGTAACAGCAACAAAAAATGTAATTCAGAATTGTGTATTCGGTGATATAGATGTCGATTCAATACCAATCTTTGACATCGAATATATCTTTTTATGGTTAAGAGGAAGAGCTAAAGGTGAAATGATTGACTTAAAATATAAATGTCCTACTTGTACAGGAGATATACCAGTATCATTTAATATTGAAGATGTCAGTGTAGATAAACCAGAAGGACATAATAAAAAGATTGAATTGACTGAAAATTTAGGTGTTGTGATGAAATACCCTGATGTGTCAATGCAATCAAATATTGAGGGTTCCAATGAAACCAGTCAAATAGATCAACTCTTTAAAACTATAAGATTGTGTATTGATTATATCTATGATGAAGAAAAAATGTATTCTAATAAAGATCATACAGAAGCAGAACTTACCGACTTTTTAGAGTCATTGACTGATCCACAATTTCAAAAGATTGCAAAGTTTTTTGAAACAATGCCAAAATTAAAACATAATGTGAAATTACATTGCAAAGCTGTTACCAGTGAAAAAGGTAAGAAAAAAACTATTTGTGGTTATACAGAAGACCTGACTTTGGAGGGTTTACAGTCTTTTTTCGCTTAATCCTCTGCCATGAGTCGTTAGCAAATATGATGAACACTAATTTCTCCATGATGCAGAACCATAAGTATTCTTTGACTGAGTTAGAAAATATGTTGCCATGGGAAAGAGATGTATATCTTGCATTGTTAGTGAATCACATTGCAGAGGAAAATGCTAGAATGAAACAAAAGGAACAACAAAATAAAGGATAGTATCAATGGCTAAAGAAGATAAAGTAACTGAAAGTGCTGTAGCAAAAGCAATGGCACCTTCGCTCGCAACTTTAAAAAATATCGAATCGGGTATATCCAAACTCGGTGCTCAAGGTAATCAGGGTGCTGAAGAACGGATAGAGGGTGCCAGAGCAGAAAAGAAATCAGCTGATGCTGCAGCAAAAACAAATACTTTATTAGAGGGTGTGGTCAAGGGTATCGGAGACTTACATAAAAGCATACTGAAAAGTATGAAGAAGAAGATTTCCGTAGGACTTGGAATACTTCTTGCTGGAATCACAGCACCAATTATTATAATGGTTGCTTTCTTTAAACAATTAGCATTGGAATTTACATTTCTTAAAAAACTTACTGGTGGTGGACTAAAAAAACTATTTATGCCACTTAAAAATCTCTTATCTGGTAACGGGAAGATTGCCAATGCAATAAAAAATACTCTCAAATTTATTGATAAAGCGCATTTTGGAGTATTCACAAAAATTGGCGACTTCTTTAAGAATTTTGGCAAGTCAAAAGGTATTACTAAAGTATCAAATATCATTAGATATCTCAAAGTAAACATGAAGCTAGGTATAAGAGCAATATCAAATTTTCTTGACCCATTCGGACGGTTTCTTTCGAGAATAATGAATATGGGTAAAGCACTTGTTGCAGGGGGCGAAACTGCTACAAAGATTTCTAAGTGGGCAGGTGGTTTTGGTAAAGTTTTAGGTAAACTATTTCTTCCTATCACCATTCTTATGAGTGCATTTGATTTCGTAACAGGATTCATGGATGGTTTTGACGAAGGTGGTATCTTGGGTGGTCTGGAAGGAGGAATATCTAAACTGCTTAAAGGTTTAATTGGTATGCCTCTTGATTTATTAAAGAATGTTGTTTCTTGGGCCTTGGGAAAGTTTGGGTTTGATACAACTGCTATGGATGAGTTTAGTTTCTCTGACTTAATTGGTGATGTGGTTAAGGGGTTTTTTGATATGGTAGATGGTGTTATAGGATGGGTTAAAGAAACATTCAGTTTTGGGAGTATTGCTGAATCACTTACATCCATGTTAAAACTAATCTGGCTGCCAGCAACATTATTCAAGGAATGGTTAATCGATCCAGTAGTAGGATGGTTGGGTAAGATGTTTGGTTTTGATACTACTAAGTTCAAAGAGTTTTCTGTTTTTGACGGTATACAAACTTTGCTTGAAGATATGGGAAAGTTTTTTACTGATATATTTAATATTGATTTTAAATCAGTATTAAAACCAATGATCTTAGCAGTTCCAGGCGGAAAAGCTCTTTGGGCAGCTGCAGCTGGTTTAGGTAGTTTATTTGGTGGTGATGACAAAGCAGCTGCCGCCGCAGAGGAAAAAAGAAGTAAGAAACAATCTAAAGACCAAAAATCTAGTGATAAAAAAACTGGTGGTGGATTTCTTAACGATATCAAAAGCAGTTTTGGTTTCGGTGGTGATGATAAAAATATGTCTGTCAATGATAAGATGATGAGAGGTGATTATGGTGATGGCTCCACTAAAGAATCTTATCTTAGGTATGAAGCAGCACTAAAAGAAGAAAAAACAACTGGTGGGCCACCATCAATGCGGAAAAAGAACGCTGCTGGTGGTGCGGTTAAGGTTAGTCCTAATAAAGTTGACCTTAAAGGTATTGATTGGGATTTTATTTCTAAGAAAGAAGGTGGTTCAAAAACAGATGGTTATGTTCCTAATCCCGAAGGTTCTAAGTCTGGTGTAACAATTGCAACAGGTTTCGATTTAGGTGCAAGGGGCGCACAAGACCTCAGAGGCTTACCTCTTAGTCTAAAAGAAAAACTAGCACCATATTTAGGTCTACAAGGAATGGTTGCTTCTCAATACTTAGAGACTCGACCATTAACGGTTACTGCTTCAGAAGCTAAATTGATAGATAAGATGTCAAAGGGTTCTGCTCTAAAAAAACTTAAAGCAGAGTGGAACAAAAATGCTGCAATAATGAAAAAACCGATGTTTGAGGATTTATCAGGAGCACAAAAAACAATTGCTGCTTCAGTCGCATTTCAATATGGAAGTTTGGCCAAGGCACCTAAATTTAGAGCCGCAGCACAAGAGGGTAGATGGGAAGATGCAGAAGGTGAGTTGAGAAATTTCGGTGATGACTATGGTTCAAGACGAACTAGTGAAGCAAATTATTTATTGGCAGCAAGAGAAAATAAATCAGGTGGAATATTAAATGATCTGCAAGTAGCAAACTCTAATGCAAAATCAGATAGTAGTGGTGCAACGGTAGTAGCACCTAATAACTCATCATCGACAAATATTAATAATGCAACGACTGTTATGACAATGCGTCCAACTGCTAAAGATTCATTCTGGGATTCTGCGGTATAAAAATAAAGGGGGATGTCACCGTAACGGTTTCACATTATATCAAGCTCCGGATCTGTCCCGATATATCAAAAATAAAGACATCCCCCAATATTATTTACTGGTCAGCTAACTTCTTGAAGTACGCAAGAGTAGAGTCATCCTTTGCATCAACAGACGCAATAGGAGCACTAGAGTTCTCTTCAATAGTTTCAGAAAAGCTATCACCATGATTGGCAACAACTGTATTGAAACGTGCTTCCAACTCTTGATAACTCTTAAAGTTCTCTGGAGCTAGAATACTCTGAAGAGAATGTTGTTTCCCCCAAAGTTCTTCAAGTTTAGCATCATCACCACCAAGTAATGGTGCGGGTGTAGCAAACTCTGACTTATCATAATTTGCATAACCTTCTACTTGTCGAATCTTCAGTTTAAAATCAGCACCTGCCCAGAAATCAAATGGATTAATAGGAGTTTCATCTTTAAACTCTGGATTCATTTTACTTTCAATCTTCTCGAAAATCTTCTTACCATATCGAAACAAAAATACCTTACCTTCATTCTCAGCATTCAAGCTATCCTCAATGACCAGAATATTACTGTAGTAACTAAGCTTACGCTTACGGTCACGAGCAATACCCTTATCTGATTCAATACCAGAATTCCATAATGCTGTATTTGCTTTCGATACAGGATCATCAGTTCCTTTAGAAAGGTCTTTGCGTGGTGTAGTCAAAGAGTTCTCGATGTACCAACCACCGGGCCCCTTGAAACCATGTGTAAATATACTAACCCAAGGAACATCCTCATCTTTTGAAGCAGGAAGGAAACGAATGACACAATACCCGTTACCAGTTTTATCTTTCTCTGGTTTCCACATACGGTCATCTTCATAAGAAGGTTTCTCTGCTAGTTTCTCAACTTGCTTGGTGAGGTTTTGTAAATTTGCCATTCGGTTGTTCTTTAAATCTTTAAAACTCGACATATAATTCTCCTATTATTTCGTTATATTACTTAGTATAATTCCAAACTATTCATCACTGCTACATTACAAAGGCAATCTCGAACTTCTATCTTTCATCATGTTAAGTCCATATGCTTCTGCTTCTATCTTATCTTTTATAGACTTGTTTATCATCTTGGCAACCATTTCAATTTCACAATCAACATCATCAGTGTATTTTAAAATAGCTTCCATGTATGATATCTTTTTATCTCTTACCATTGCATCCAAGGTTTCATTAATATTTACACTCATTTAAGTTCCTTAATAGAATCGCAAATACCATACTTCTTTGATTCCTTGGCACTCAACCAAACATCAGTTGGTGGTAAAAGATATTGTCTTATCTGTTTCTCATTCAAACCTGTACACCTCTTATAATGATTAATCATCCTTTCAGTTGTAAGTTCAAATTCTTTACCAACAGCAACAAGTTCATGTTCCTTTCCCCATGACCCCCAACTATATTGATGAGACATGACAGAAGTGTTAGGCGTTAAAACTCTACGACCTTTCTCCCCTGATATGAAAATCATAAACCCAGCTGATGCTATTTGTCCTAGTCCAGTTGTATGAATAGGAATTGGGCATCCCTTCATTACATCTATGACAGCGAATGCTGCATTTAAGTCACCGCCAGGAGAGCAGATGATAATGTGCAAAGATTTTGGTCTTGGTCTTGTCCAACTCTTTGTTAAGATAAAGCTAATAAGGTCTTTACAAGTTTCTTGATTGACCTCACTCATAAAAAGATATACGCCTTTATCTTCAGGAGAGGGCACAATAGGTGTTTCTTGATTTTTACCTGTCATCAGTACTTCTCCTTTAATAAAGATTATCTATAAGGATCAATATAGAAAATGTGATCTCCAATAATAGCCACCTTCAACATATTACGATTCCAATATGGGTCAACATCATACATATGATAATGAGTAGCACCATTTAAGAAATCATTAACCTTCCATCTTTCACCATAGTTTTTAATGTGTACTCCTGGCTGTTCCAACATTGCCTTTGCAATAGTTACTGCAACCTTCCACGCAATCTTATCTTTAGGAACATCAGATAACCCATCACAAAACCAAGAGAATTGACATCTATGTTTAATAATTTTTCCATTACGTCTATTTGCTTGTTTAACAACCTTACAAATAGAATTAGGAAATCTTCTACTTTCTACTCTATTTATAGTTACAAGTGAAACTGCTATCTGTCCTTTAATAACTTGATCTCTAGCTTCAAAGTAAATGTTTAATGCTAAACAATTAGTTTCCTGTTTAGCATTAGAAAATCCACTAAGAAAGAACAGTGCAAATATGAGTAATAATAGTTTCATAATAAAAGAAGGGGGGATAGTTTCCCATCCCCCGACAACTTAAATGCCCCAATGTGCATTGAGAACTTTACGACAAGCAAAAACATCTTTTGCTCCACCAGCAAGGTCGCAATCCTTGAAAGCAGTCTTACCAGTAGCAGGTGAAGTGTAAATCTCTACCCATCGAGGAAGACCCGTTGCATCTGACTCTGCTCGAGTCATCTTACGAGCATTCTTTGAACCTACTTTAGGTTGACCAACATTTGTGTTACGCATAAAATACATCTCCAAGTTAAAATCAAGTTTAGCGATGAACCATTCATCACTTCAATATAACCATTATATCATAATGGTATTCGTTATACAAGGAAGAATAGTTACTCCGAAAATCCATTCTGCCATTCTTTTGCAGCTGGTACATACTTGTTTCTGATTATTGATCGTTTCATTTTCCCATTTACCATCCAATTAGCACAAGTTGTGGGCCCAACATCAACCCCAAACCTTTCTCTGATTAAATCTTGTACCTCAGGCCCACTTTTATCTCTTGCTTTACTTGCAAAAACAATAATAGCTGCTTTTTTTCCCATCTCTTTTACCTTACCATACTCTATCACTGATGAATCTTTCGGTATACTAAGTCCATCTGGAACATTAGAAGTCCATCCTTGTGTAGATAGTCCTGAGAACAAAGTTTTCCATGCATCCATGTCTCCAGAAAAATCAGTACCGCCAACATTTAGTGTTATGCGACCCATAATAAAATCTCCAAAAGTTAAAATCAAGTTTCGTGATGAACCATTCATCACTTCAATATAACCATTATACCACAATGGTCTTTACTACACAAGGAAAAAGTTTCCCTTGTTTTGGAGCGGGTGGTGAGGCTCGAACTCACGACCTTCACGTTGGCAACGTGATACTCTACCACTGAGTTACACCCGCTAATGCTATTTAAAATTTAGACAACAAGCTCGACACTACCGCACAACGAGATTCTAGGATCGAACTAATTGCCATAGAAACAGTTGTGCAAGATTCTGAAACTTCAAAATCCTTTCTGGACATCCGTTTGAACTTAGGGGACGCAGAAGAAAATTCGGATTCATTCATAAAGTTTTTCATAACAATAGCCCGTATAACGCACGGTTGATAATTCACTGGTGAAGGAGATACACATACAATCATATGTGAAAATATTGTATGTGGTTCTCCTACATCAAGCCATATACTATCATCTCTATATTGTACTTCGGTGGATACTTTATGCATCTCGCCATGTTCTTGGATCAAAAAATAACCATCCGTTCCATCTCCTTTCTTGCGAACCCATTTACATACACCGTCCTCACCAAAATAAATACTGTGTTGGGAACCTTCAAAAAGTTTCAATCCTAATTCTTCTTTTCTTAAATTGTCATCGTTACCTGCCATTATTCGCCTTCTTTCATTTTCAATTAAACATCGTGTGATGGCCACATTTTCATGAGCCTCACGTTTAAGTGCTACTTAAAACTCATCAGATTCGTCAGTCATGGTATCCATTTCCTCAAATCTAACTTTCAAATCACTTCGTAAAACTTCTTTAAAAATCTTAATCCATTTTGGTTGAACAACTGATTTCCATTGGTCTTCCGCAATAGGATTTGGATGATGTATAACAACCATGACAGTTTTCTTTCCTATTTGAATTCCTGCTTTCATCTTTTCAAGAACAGTATTAACATTCAAATTACCAGATGAACAAGCCATAGATATTATATCTTTATTTTGTCCATGACCGTCCACAACATCTCTTAATTCACCAGAAAAATCTCCTTGTAGATAATTTTTCCACAATCTATTTCCAGTACAAGCTTCACCAGTTGCATACAACTCTCCAGCCCTTTTAATTATTCTCCCAATTTCAAGTGACTTTAAAGAACCAACAAATCCAAAAGCTCTCAACCAATCAAGATTTGATTGTGATTCTATAGGAACGCCATCTTCCTTTGCTTTAAGGACATATTTAATACCATCCTTCGTGTCGATAGGACTTCTAACGATATCATCTTCCTTATTTAAAAGATCACCTATTGCATATAATTCAGTCTTAGTAAAATTTTCATGTACTTCAGACGGAATACGATCAACTGGAAGTTTTTTTGCATGTTTTGCCTGATGAGCACCCTTAACAGTATGATTACCATTACCACGCACATCTTCACCGTTATCACCCCTTCCTTCATAAACCAATACAGGATTACATTTATCCGTATTTCCATTTGCATTATTAATTCTATCTCTAATCTTCTTTTGTAAACCCTCTTTATCAACAAATCGAGATTGAATATATTTCATACCAATATGGTCTACTATAAGTTCGGGCTCAACGCGATACTTTCCTGCTTCTAAATCCTCAACAAATCTTGAACACTTATCTAAATCAGGAGTCCTATAAGCTGGAAAACCATTCGTCTTGTTGTAGTACAATGGATTATTTCTTGCATCTACCTTAGAAAGAACACGATGTTCTTCATTTTGTATATCTGCATATGTACCATATTGTACAACATCAAACTGTAATTGGGAATCTGAATCTGCAAAAACTTCATTAAATTCTTTATTAGTTGATGAATGCATATAAGTATCATCAACCGCACCTTTATGTATACCTAAATAAATTTTATTATTTAAAAGATTGATGAATTGATAAAGATACGCTTCATACAAAGAAGGTGGTGGAACGATGTTTGTTTCTACTACGTTTGTCGAATTCAGTATAGTCATATTGAATTCCTTTCATAAATAAAATTAAAATTTCGTGATGACCACATTTTCATGAGCCTCACATTTAATTAACACCTAACAATTCATCAATCTCAATTGTTATATATATTATACCAAACTTTTCACCTAGAGTCAAGGAAAAAGTGCATCTAAATGCATTTAGACCGTAACTCCTTATAATACAAGGACTTACATCCTCAAATAAGTAGCAGTTTTTCTGTTTCGAGGAAAACTGCCAAACCCAAGCCCTACTTAAGCGGCAATAGCTAAATCGTAATCATTAGCGTTTATCATTTTGAATGATTGATAACCGAGCCATCATTCTTCTCGGTGCTGTCCGTATACCTTCCAATTGCAATCGAAACCTGTTCAGCCCCGTAAATGGAGCCGGCGGGAATCGAACCCGCGTCTTACAACATTCCGTTATACAGATTATACAGCAATCTTCGACAGTTCATAAAATACAACTGCCAAAGCCAAAACTGCTACTAAAAATGCAGATATCTCTACCCAATGTTCATTCACAATATTTCCCCTATAGTTTTTTGTAAAGCTTTAAATACTATATCGGTTGACGAATGTTTTTTATAAACTTTTATACATTCAGAAACATAATTATTATATAGTTCTTCATCATTGTTTAATTTTATAATTTCTTTACAAACTTCATCAATATTTTCATCATTTGTATAATCCATATATATTCCAGAAAATGGAATAGAACTAAAAAACTCACCCGAAATATGTTTTGTATTATCTCCCCAGTGCTTACTGAATATAGGGATTAGACCTAGAGCAACCATCTCCAACATTGCAAACTCAACATGATTTCCATAAGCTCTAGCATCTAACTCATAAAATGAACACCCGAATTTACTTTTTGAAACTTCTTCCATACCCTCATCTCTTTCATAAGGGCCATACACATAAGTCTTATCAAAACAATCTTGAATATCTTTTTTTTCTTGAATTTTCTTTATTCGTTCTTTTAGTTCTTCTTCATCTTTTATGTTTTGTTTTTCTAATTTAATACTATAATGATAATCTATAATATCATAAGGTTCTTCATAAGCACGTTTGTATATATCAAGAGCTTCTATCGACCTTTCTAATCCTCTCATTTCTGTAATAATCTCTGCTTTTAATTTTACCCTTAAATCAAGAAGCCTTTCTGGATGTTTGAATCTAGCATACCTACCAAAATAAGAAATCCTGTCTACCCTTTCAGAAAACTTCTTTTGTTTAAATTCTTCAAAATCCACACCAATCTTAAATTCATATATAGGTGCTTGTGGAACCAACTTTGGTTTTTGATATTGTATACCGAAATCTGAATGTAAACAATGAGTAAAAACTAGGTCACACATTTCCACAATATCCCACATTCTAACATTTCTAATTAAAGATTGATTTTTATGGTCATGCTGAATAAAAATCTTCTTGGTTGTAACTTCTTTAACACAATGATTTAAAAAAGATTCTATTGCTTCTGGACTATTAGACTTAGAAGGAGTAGACATATAAGCAACATATTCACATCTATTTAACTCATCAGATATATCATCTTCAGCTTTAAATATTTTGTAATCAAACTTCTGTGCTTTGGCTCTAGTAAAATTACTCTTGTCTTTCAAAGCATACACAACTACTTCTTTCCCCTGTTTCTCTAACCAATTCTTATATTCAATAGTAAATCTGGTAACACCACAACCCTCAACACCTCTACCCATCACTAATGCTATCATAGAAACCCTTTCAAATCATTAGGCTTGATACCCTCTTTAACATACGTCTGCCCAATTAATTTTTCATCCCGACCAATCATCTCACCCTTAGACAAAGTGGCAACCTTACTATCACAATAAGCTACACATGATAGTCTGGTTCCTTCACCATGTATAGACGATACTCCATGAACCTGTTTAGAATCAGCAATTATAATATCACCATCATCTGCATCAACCCCAATCTCCCATCTAGGAAATACAAGATAAGCACCTGTATACACACCAACACGAAAAACTGCCATTGTAGTAAATCCTAATTCAGTATCGCCCTTATCAATATGTAATGACATCTGCTTAGTCTGAGCTTCATTATACTTGTTAGGTGAATATGCTGTGAAGATACCCATCCTATGATTTTTATCAATAAATGATTCAGCAAATGTTTTTTGAGAATAATATCTTTCTGGATGCACCTGCTCAAACGCTCTCTCATTTACTTCAGAAATCTTTAATAACTTTTCCCATCTATCAGCATTATCTCTAGCCCATGCTGATAACTGAATTTTCCCTGTAAACCTTCCACGTTTGTAACCTAACAAAAGTGAATGAATATCCTGTCCAACAGCTATATCAGTCCACGAACCATCTTTCATTTTTGTAAAATAAGAATTAGGGCTCCTTAACTTATAGTCAATATTCTCCACCCATCCCTTTTCCTTTAATAAATTTTCCTTATCAATAGGCCCAGAACAATTTGCTCTCATATTAGTAGTTTCTTGAATAGAATATAATGTATCTTTTATCAAATCATATTCATCTTCTTTAAATCCATTCTTAACTACAATAGCTATAGGCTCATAATCATTTAGAATATTTTTTGATGGACGGACAACACGAAAAGTTTCATCACACTTGATTACCTTTTTATAACAATCTTCAGTTGCAAATTTACCATTCCACTTATCATCGGTTTCCTTTTCATCATGCTCTATATCTGCAATGAATGTTTTCATACATTTTCTATCTCTTTATAAGGTTTTAATATATTTTCATAAATAGTTTCTGCAATACGTTTAAGTTGTGGTGGTGCAACCATCAATCCGATGCGAGCTTGTTTCTGCTTAAGAGTTCCAGTAAGTTTAAAGTCAATAGGTAATCCCATAATTCGTATTGCTTCTTTTGTAGTAAATCCCCTATCACAAATAGGATGAATATGTGATTGACCCATCAATCCTTTTTCTAAAATAGTATTGGATGGATTATCCCAACCCAATCGCCTAGTCTGAAAACCATTGCCTTTAGGGTTATAGTCACCAACCGATACATATTTATCAGGATTCTTCGGCATCATCTTAATCCATTGTCCAGTGGTACTAGCACTTATTTTATCCTCTAATATTTTACCTTCTGCAATATTCTCTTCATCATCCAGTAAATGATATATGGCATCTCTTTGAGTAGGCTGTGTATTATATGGTATTGGAAAAACCTTTTCTGATAAATTTACAATGTTAAGACCTAACTTATCCATCACATCATTTCTAACTCCAATAATAAATACCCTTTCACGCTTTTGTGGAACACCATGAAATGATGAGTTACATACCCTGTAAACTACAGTATACCCAATATTCTCGAAGCCTTCAATCATTTTTTTCATATGATCTTTAGCATACGCCATAGTCAATCCTTTAACATTCTCACATACAATAACCTTCGACTTAACATCCTTAGCTAAATTAATAAGGTCAAATGTCAAGTCTTCAATATTAGTCTGAACTTTACCATAAACCCTTTTGGTTTTATTCCACCCTTTACGTTTTGAACCAGACATAGAGAATGGTGGGCATGGTGGTGAGCCATCAAATATATCTAATTCTCCAGGCCCAACACTTGCTGCATCAAATATTTCAGAAACATTTAATTCTCTAATGTCTTTACATATAGTTGTAGTTTCAGGATAATTGGCTGAATATGTTTCACATGCAATTTGTTGAAATTCATTCATTGCAAGAACATGACCACCAGCTAACTTATACCCCGTAGAACTTCCACCACCACCAGCGAAGGTAGATACAACTGTAAATAGTTTCCTATTAGCTGAATCTATAACATCCTTCAAAGTATATTCTTTATATCCTGTTTGACTCATACCTTTACCTTATCTTTTTTTAGTTCACCTAATTTTTCATGGAGATTTTCATAGAGAGCATTGATAGTTCCGTTGTTTTCTATATGAACATCAACATCCTTACCACTCAATCCATTCTCACTCGCATGACCTCTATCTAATATAAGTTCTTGATCTCTACTAATGTAAACAACCAACCCACCAAGATTTCTAATCCAATAAGATTCATTAGAAAAACGAACATCTGTAATAACAATAGGCTTGCCAGGATTATCGTTTAGAAACATCTGAGCATTCTTTACCCATACATTGATATCAATAGAACGAGCAACATCTGTTCCTAATAGTTGATAAATTTGTCTCGGCGACCTACCCCAAGGTTCAATACATTTTTCTTTATTTTTAACTTGTTCATCTGACAAATTGAACATTGTCTTCGCACCATCTTTCAAAGGTTTTGCAAAGTAGTAATGTAGATAATCATATTTATCAATCAAGTATTTTCCAGCAGTATCTTTACCACTATTAGCTTTACCAGCAAATCCAATAATTCTCGGAAACATTATCACTCCTTAACAAGTTTAATATTAAAATCATATAAGTTAGTATTAATCATATTCTTCTTACACATTTCAGTAATTCTGTTTCTCTGCTCTTCTTCACTTTGATTATCATCTAATGTGAGATTAT
>Ga0308023_1000090_pt1 | contig 26842 bp, 26 predicted proteins | sample Neamet418_FD_201294 | JGI IMG/M metagenome (GOLD analysis project Ga0308023, IMG submission 201294) | Marine microbial communities from water near the shore, Antarctic Ocean - #418 | ecosystem: Environmental > Aquatic > Marine > Unclassified | place: Southern Ocean | collected 2014-10-03
TTCCAAAGTGGAGTACCACAAGCGATTAATTTCTATTGGGATTATAGACAAATGACATTTTGGCAAAAGATTAAATTAATATTAAAATAAACAGAGTAAAGACCCACTCACTAATAAGGGCGTAGATTATGGATGAAAAGGGAAAAGATGATAGAATCATCTATGAGACGTTATAAAAAGAAGACATTAGCTAGTATATAATAATAGTAAGGAGCTAGTGTCATACAAATTAAATCAAATGGAAAGAAACTTAGGGTACTTAAATAAACATAGGATTGTCTACAGACAATTGCCAACTACAGATGTTCCTACTGAAACATTTGATTGGGGTTGGTTTTACGAGCAAGGGACCTTTCAGTGCTATACACTGTTCGCTTCTAAAGCTAAAATAACTACATTCAAGAGTCTAAAATGGCACATGCTAGTGTTATGGTATTTGAATCCTCAATTAGACCCAGATGACTTTGAATCGATGTGCAAGGTCTTGAGTAATCGAGAGCACGGGTTTGCAACCTTTACTTTAAAAGATTCTATCTTAGATAAGATGATCTACGAAGTAAGTATGATGGAGCTAGACGAACCCCCAAAGAATAGAGCTAGGAAAGTAATATTCAAACCTTTCATTAACATGACAATCAATGACAAGCTAAGTATAGTTGGTCAATTAATAGGTAGAGGCAAAGCCACTACAGAAGATGACATATACCAATGCATGTTAGATATTCATGAGTTAGGTGAGAAGATTACATTTACTAAGATATCTAAGATCTTAGGGTGTTCTTCCAGAACAGTCCAACGTAATATAGGAGATGAACTTAAAAGAGAAAAGGAATTATTAAATAGAGAATTATGACAAACAAATTAAAACAAATAGCGGGGTATGATCAGCACAATGACTACGAATATGAGTATGCTGATTTCATGGCCGACATTAAAGATGCCTTAGAAAATATCGGTACTGAATGGAATATTACTGTTCACAATGGTAATTGGAGAGGTCAAACTGGAACCTTGACAGCAACCTCTGCTATCAAAGTGTCTAGAGCATTATTAATGAATGATGGCCAGTGCAGGACTGAGATCTTCATTGGCGAAGAAAATAATACTTTAGAAGGGACGTGCTATCATCATGACGCTCCAACTGGAAGTAAATTCTACATTAAAGGCAATGGAAAACACAACACAAGGACGGGAGGATTATCTCCAGATACTGGGCCAAGAAATTAATTTATAATGAAAAAAACTGACATACAAAGATTAGCTAAAGTAGCAGGTAAATACGAATATTACAAGAAGAAATGTAGGAAATACAAAAATCTTCTTAAGAAAAAGAAGGCAGAACTAAAATAATATGACAATGAAAAACTATCTAATAGATATAGACGGTACAATCTGTGATGATGTACCAAATGAAACGCCGGAATTATTTGCAACCGCAAAGGTATATCCAGATGCTCTCGAGAGATTAAACAAATGGTATGATGAAGGTCATACAATAACATTCTTTACAGCGAGAACTGAAGAACACAGGGCTGTCACTGAGATCTGGCTAACAGTAGCAGGATTTAAAAGGCACGGTTTGATTATGAATAAACCAAGAGGTGGTAACTACCACTGGATAGACAATTTAAAAGTACAAGCTACTCAATACTTGGGTAACTTCACAGAACTAAAGAAAGAAACCAAATCAATAGAAATATTCGAAAATGAAGAATTATAATATACAAAACTATATTAGGTACAAAGACGACGTTAAAGTATCTATTAAAAGAGTAGAAGGGAAAGAGTGGGATGAATACACTAGGGATGAGATGATCATTATGTTCCTACCTCTAGTGGAAAATCTAGCAAGGAAGTTCTCTACAATGTACCAGGCATCTGGAGTCATGTCAATCTTAGACTTAATACAAGAGGGAAGTATGGGACTAGTTAAAGCTGTTGAACGATTAGATAAGGTTAGGATGCTGGAGTCTGACGATATAGAGAAGACTTTGAAATCATTCTATGCAAAACGAATCAAAGGTGCTATACGGCGAGGTATTGATTCCAACCGCGGTACAATGAGAATACCAGAGCACAAGCTAAACGAAATACGCAAGGACTTTGGTAAAGATAAGAAAGCAGTAGCAATGTTTTTCAACTCAATATTTTTGAGCATCGATGCTAATGCTGATGAGGACGGAGAAAATCCTATGTATCACCTGCCTGACGACTCAGAACCTTATAATATTGATATGATGAATGGCTACTTAATGTCGCTACTAAAACAACATCTAACAAAAAGAGAATCTGACGTCTTAAGAATGTCTTACGGATTAGACTGTAATAAACATTCAGCAGAACAGATCGCTAAAGAGATTGGGATCAATGGGGCGAGCTCTTATGTACGTGTAAGTCAGTTGAAAAGGCAGGCCGTAGATAAGCTTATTGCAGGGGTTGACCATGCTCAAGTACTTGACTTCCTGTAAGTTAGGTGGACAAAACCATTAGCGGTGAGACGCTGATGTGTAATTATATTAATAACTAAAAAGAACAAAATGGCAGAGAAAAAGAAATTGTCTATTAACGAAAAGCTCAGTGCTATACAGACTGAGTTAAAAGTTAAGAAGACTAGTTACAACTCTTTCGGGAAGTATTATTTCCGGAACAGTGAAACAATTTTAGAGGCGTTAAAACCTTTATTAAAGAAGTACGAATGTACTGTTGCAATAACAGAAGAATTAGCAGTGGTTGGGGAAACTACAGTCATGTATTCGACAGCGCGACTATCAGACGGAGATAAAGCCGCTGAGGCTAATGCGGTCGTGGGTATTGACTTCGATCAGCGAGGTATGAATATGCCCCAGAAATTCGGTAGTGCTTCCAGTTATGCAAAGAAATATGCTTTAGGAAATTTATTCCTAATCGACGACACTGCAGATAGTGATGCTACTAATGAGCATGGAAAAGGTACACAAAAACCAATAGCCGCAGCAACTAAAATATCTTTAAAGAAAGATACTGAACAGTTTACTAAGGCAAAAGAATTCATTGCAGCTGGTGGAGATATCACCGCTATAAAAGCTAAGTATTCAATGACCCAAGCTGTTGAGAAAGAAATTACAGATGGAGCTAAGTAGAGTAGAAGCAATCGAGAAGTTGCGAGAGGATGAGCACTACTATGGGACGTTTGGTAGTCAATTCCTTTCTAACTCGAATATCAAAACACTTATGGAAAACCCATTGCAACTGGGAGCTCCACAACCACCGAACCCTAATTTCGCGATTGGAGGATATTTTCACACGGCTATACTAGAACCTAGTAAATTAGGAAACTTCAAAATTGTTGATGCTTCAACAAGAGGTACTAAAAAATACAAGGAGTTAGCTGCTGGGGAGATGTGTCTACTAGCGCATGAGGTGGTAAACCTAGATATTATGATCGAAACTATGTTAGATAATAATGTATGTAGGGATTTAATCAAGGGGAAAAACGTAGAATATGAAGTACCAGCAATCACTGAGATTGAAGGCAACATGTGGAAAGGTAAAGCAGACATAGTCAATCATGACGAGAAGCTGATCATTGACCTAAAGACTACAGGAGACCTAGACGGATTCAGATGGAGTGCTAAGAAGTTTAACTACGATAGTCAAGCATATGTATACAAAAGACTATTCGGCTATGATATGATGTTTATTGCGATCGACAAGAAGACTCATCAGATTGGCATTTATGATTGCTCTGAAGAGTTTTATGAAAGAGGATATCAAAAGTTAGTTAAAGCAACTGAAGTGTACGATCTATTCTACAAGACAGACAATTTCGATCCAAAACAATTTTTTATTAACCAAACACTTTAAAATGACAAAAAGATTAAGAAACTACGGAAAAGTGTGTACCATATCAGGTAAGTCTTTTCCGGCAACAACAACGAACTTCTACAGAAACCAGAGTTCAAGCGATGGATTACATCCATACCATAAAGACTTCGATAATTTCAGGAGAGCGACGGGCGCATCAGTAGCACAAGTAAGAAAAATTATTAACCTAGTAAAATAAGAAATATGGCAAGTATTATAAAAGGAAACATCAATTTAGACAATATCCCAAAGGATAAAATATTCGTAGGTAAGAAAGGAAAGTACCTACCAATTACAATCACAATCAACGACGAGGTTGATCAGTTTGGTAATCAAGGACCAATCTGTGTTGAACAAAGTAAAGAAGAGAGAGATGCTAAATCTCCTAAGACGTACTTAAGTAACGTAAAGGTTGTATGGACTAACGGAACCAATGTTCCCGCTGCTCCAAGAGAAGGTGGTGCTCCAGCTCCACAAGCTAACACTCAACCTCAATCGGACGACTTACCGTTCTAAGATATGGCTATAGAGACGACAGAGATCAATGGCTTTGCTATTGACACCTTCAACCAACACGGTTTAAAAGAAGGGACCCCACAAGGAACGTGTCCTCTATGTTCAGAAGATAGGAAATCAACCAACAAGAAAGCTCAATGCGCCTCCTATGACTGGGAGCGCGGGTTGGGGACTTGTCACAATTGTGATTCTTCTTTTCAACTACATACTTACAAGCGTAAGGGAAATTCAACCAAAGAATATGTTAGACCAGTAATTGGGGAAGTTCCTTGTTATGATAAAGTAAGCACTAAAGTTGAGGAATGGTTCGGTACTAGAGGTATATCTAAGAAAACATTAGATGATCTACTTGTGAGCGAAGGTCCAGAGTATATGCCCCAGACGGGTAAATCAGAGATGACTATAATGTTTAACTACTTTATGGGTAATGATTTGATTAACGTGAAGTATAGAGACGGGCGTAAGAATTTCAAGCTATTCAAAGGAGCTGAGAAGGTGTTCTATAATATTAATAGTATTGTGGGGTATGACTCATGCGTCATTGTTGAGGGCGAAATGGATGTACTAGCTTTTCATGAAGCTGGTATTAAGAACGTAGTGTCGGTTCCTAATGGAGCTACACTTAATTCGAACAACTTAGATTACCTAGATAATTGTATCGATTATCTAGACGATAAGACTAAGATAATATTAGCTGTGGATGCCGACGAAGCTGGGCAAGCATTAAGACGTGAGTTTATTCGTAGACTAGGAGCGGAACAATGCTATACAGTGGATTTTAACGGGAACAAAGACGCTAATGATTTCTTGATGGAGCACGGTAAAGAGAAGCTTAGGGAAGTTATTACAAGAGCAAGCCAAGTCCCATTAGAAGGAGTGTCCACGCTTAGAGATGTTGAAGGAGAATTAATAGATTTTGTACACAATGGATTTAAACCTGGTTTTCAAGTTGGCTTATCTAATTTTGATAAGATTTTTAGTACTTATACCGGTCAGTTTATTACTGTTACTGGTATCCCTAGTAGCGGTAAGTCTGACTTCGTTGATCAGATGTGTGTGGGGTATAATAAGAACTATGGCTGGAAGACTGCATTTGCATCTCCAGAAAATAAGCCGAATTATTTACACGCACATAAACTAGTTAGGAAGAGTTGGGAAGGTATGCCTACTTCAGCTGATGTCGGTGGTGATAAGTGGAAGCGAGTCACTGATCAGGTAAACGACAATTTCTTCTTCATAGACATGGACAGGTACTCACTAGAGGATGTCCTTAAGAAAGGGGCTGAGCTTGTTAAGCGAAAAGGTATTAAGTGTTTAGTTATTGATCCTTTTAATAAGGTTAGAGCGATGCACACTGGCACTGATGATGTTAACAAGTACACTATGGAATATCTAACAATGATCGAGATGTTTGCTAAGAAGTATGACGTGTTGGTGTTAGTAGTCGCTCATCCAACTAAGATGTACAAGGGGGCCGACGGTAAGATCGAGGAGCCTACCATGTACAATATTAAAGGGGGAGGGGAATGGTATGACGCTAGTTATCACGGATTATTAGTTCACAGGAATTATGAAGAGAAAACTGTTAAAGTTAAAGTTCTAAAAGTTAAGTTTCAAAACTTAGGGGAGAACGGAGCTGAAGCTGTATTCAAGTGGGAACCTCAGTCTGGTTCGTACATTCCTCATGAGCCTGTGGCCGTAGATGTTGGTGATATGCCCTGGGATTAAGTTATGTTTATTAAACCCCACAAGAACTACCAACCTGGATTTCTATCTTACTCTGCTGAAATGATAAAGCAAGCTGGATGGTGCTTAGCTAACAAGATCGCTGTTAGTCTTAGATACGCTGGTAAGCCTAGTCAGTTCTGTGTTGAGGTTACTATAAAAGGTAGATTACATAAGGACCCGCAAAACAGATCTTACTCGGGAGAAGATGCACTAAAGAAAATGTATGAGTATTACGCGTACTACTACAATAAGTATAATGAAAATAAATAATATGAACAAACAAATAAAATGGAAATGGGTAGTGTTGGATATCTACTTAGTAAATTGGTATAGAAGTGTGTACTTTGAATTAGAAATGGACAGGGGAATTTTCCTAGGGGTTAACGTCCCCTTCATGGGATTCCAATTAGACATATGCCCTGCTAACAACACTTTGCATAATGAAAAGTAATATAAAATATTACATCTATCACATTCCAGGGAGGAAAGTAGGTGTAACAACTAACTTGAAGAATAGAGTTGAGAAACAACAAGGATATAATCCTGGAGAGTATGAGGTGCTAGCAATACGGACTGACATAAAGGAAGCCGCTAAGTATGAAGCACTATACCAGAGGCTATATGGGTATCCGGAGGACATCGTTCCTTATGATAAATTAAATTGTAACAAAAATAAAACAAAGAAAATGCAGATAAACGCAACAGAACAAACAAGTACGTTCCCTTGTCCAGCAGATAAGCTGAAGGGAAGGCTGATGGATAGTATGGGAATGACATGGAACACCGCTCACGGTAATTTTCATATCGATATGGACTCTATCAGTTGGATAATGAAGAATATAAAAACATCAATGTTTAATGAAGAACGATCTTACGTCTACAACAAAGCGTTTTCTAGATATTATGACAATCATGTTGACGGTAGGTTATCAAACCAAGGACCACCAACTGATGACGGAATATTTAGCCTTATTAGAACTTGGGCAAGAGAGCGAGGAATCTATGCTAAAGGTAATAGCCATACACAATATGTTAAACTTCAGGAAGAAGCCGGAGAGCTCGCAAAAGCCCTCTTAAAAAATGATCGTCCTGAAATTATCGATGCTATTGGCGATATTACTGTTGTACTGACCAACCTTGCGGAGTTAGAAGGAATGAAGATAGAAGATTGTATTCAGTCAGCTTACGATGTTATCGCTAAGAGAACAGGCAAGATGGTAAACGGAACGTTCGTTAAGACTGAGTCTTTATAATGAAGAATCCAATGGCTTGGGACTATGAATCCCAGTACAAAGATATGTTGAGCGACGTGTTAAGGAAGGGTGTACACAGAGACGATAGAACAGGTGTGGGTTGCACATCTGCTTTTAATCTTGGTATGCGTATAGATGTTAGTGAATGGTTTCCTATCTTAAGAGGTAGGAAAATGTTTCCTAAGATATTCAACACTGAATTCCAGTGGCTTATGAATGGTGAAACAAATATTAAAAGATTGACAGACGCTGGAGTTACTATATGGAATGAATGGGCAGATGAAAATGGAGATTTGGGGCCTGTATATGGTCACCAATTAAGAAATTTCAACAGTCAAGATATTGACCAACTAACAGAATTGATCTTTAATATTAGAACAAATCCAGACAGTAGACGTCATATAATATCGTTATGGAATCCCGCTCAAATTGAGCAAATGGCTTTACCTCCATGTTATCTATATTTTCAATTCTTTGTGAATGGAGACAAACTTAATATGTTTGCCCTGCAAAGATCAGGAGATGTGTTTTTAGGGATACCTTACGACGTAGCTTTGTTCACAAACCTATTAAATCACGTAGCGTTTATGTGCGATCTAAAGCCATCAATTTTGGATATAAGCATAATAGATGCTCACATATATGATAATCAGTTAGAGGCTGTCGAAACGTACACAAAAGCAACATTAGACTATCCACGTACAACATATAAGTTTGAAAAGAACCAAACAACATTAACAGACTATAAACATGGACCGGTTATTACTGCTCCTGTCGCAATTTAAAAAAAAAATATGAAAGTAAATACTACAGACCCTATTGTATTAAGGGTAATGCAAATGTTAGACAGCAGAAGTACTGTTGGCCTAGAAAAATACGGAGTGTCATTATTTGATGACGAAAGAAGTTTTGGAGATTGGTGTAGAATGGCAATCGAAGAAGCTCTTGACAAAGCAAATTATCTAATGAAGATCCAGGACGAATGGGAGAAACTTCAGGAAGAGAAATGCTGCAACAACTGCGACTGTGTTGAAGCGTAGGAAAGGAAAAAGAGGTCCTGTCGTAAGTAAGAAGGTTACTTATGACGGGATCAACTTTGCTTCTGGATTGGAGAAGTATATGTATCAAGCTTTAAAAGCAGCTAAGATCGAATCGGAGTATGAGGGGGAAACCTACCAGCTGCTAGAGACATTCCAATTCGAAAACGAAAGTTACGAAAGACAATCTAATGGTAAGGGGGAGTTGAAGAATAGGGGATGCAAAAAAGTTCTAGGTATTAAGTATACTCCAGATTTTATTGCTGATGATTTTATTATCGAAACGAAAGGTCGCGCTAATGAGTCTTTCCCCTTGCGCTGGAAGTTATTCAAGAATTATGTAAAAGTACACTTACCTCATGTAACTTTATATAAACCGCAGAAACAAGACGAATGCGATGAGGTTGTAAAATTAATATTAACTAAAAGAAAACAAAAATGAAAACATTAAGCTTTGGACTTTACCCTGGAATATTGTTCGGATTCCGAACGTATGTAGAGGAAACCCAATCGAACCACGTGCTATACATACCTTTTGTGGACATTTGTTTAACTGTTCGTAATGGGTAGTGTGAACAACAACATACTCTCGGATATAACAGTACACATGAAGTACGCAAAATATATCCCTGAGCTGCAAAGGCGAGAGACTTGGCATGAGCTAGTTACCCGCAACAAGGAAATGCACAAAAAAAAGTATCCTAATTTAAAAGACGATATCGACACCTACTATAACTACGTATATGAAAAGAAAGTTTTACCGAGTATGCGAAGCCTTCAGTTCGGCGGAAAGCCTATTGAAATTTCTCCAAATAGATTGTATAATTGTAGTTTTCTCCCTATCGACCATATTGATTCATTTAGTGAGACTATGTTCTTACTTCTTAGTGGATGTGGTGTTGGTTATTCTGTTCAGCAACATAATATCAAGAAACTACCGGAAATTAATAAGACTCACCCATCACGAACAAAAAGATTTTTAATCGGAGATTCAATTGAGGGGTGGTCAGATGCGATCAAAGTTCTAATCAAGTCGTATATGGGTGCTAAGAAGAGCTCTAGAGTACTATTTGATTATTCTGATATTAGACCAAAGGGATCTTTATTAGTCACGTCTGGGGGGAAAGCTCCGGGACCACGTCCACTGAAGGAATGTATAATGAAAATTACAGGATTACTAGATGACAAGGAAGACGGTACAAAACTAACCTCACTAGAGGTGCACGATATTGTTTGTCACATTGCGGACGCAGTATTAGCGGGCGGAATTAGGAGAGCTGCTCTTATATCTTTATTTTCAGCGTATGATGAAGAAATGATATCTTGCAAGGCTGGCGATTGGTGGGAGAAGAACCCACAAAGAGGTAGAGCTAACAATTCAGCTGTATTAATGAGGCACAAAATAACCAAAGAGTTCTTTATGAACTTATGGAAACGTGTTGAATTATCTAATGCTGGGGAGCCTGGTATATACTTAAGCAATGACAAAGAATGGGGAACTAATCCTTGCTGCGAAATTGCGTTAAGGCCTTACCAATTCTGCAATCTGTGCGAGATCAATGTATCTGACATTGAAACCCAAGGAGAGTTGAACGATAGGGCAGCAGCAGCCGCATTTATTGGTACACTGCAAGCTGGGTATACGGATTTCCATTACTTGAGAGAAATTTGGAGAGAAACTACAGAAAAAGATGCTTTAGTTGGAGTCAGTATGACTGGGATTGCATCAGGAGCAGTGTTAAACCTAGACATGGAAGAAGCGGCAAGGAAAGTGAAATCTATGAATGCAGTTGTTGCTAAGACTATTGGCATCAACAAAGCAGCTAGAACAACTACCGTCAAGCCTGCAGGGACGACGTCATTAGTACTTGGAACATCCTCAGGTATTCATGCTTGGCATAATAGATATTACATTAGAAGGCTCCGTGTTGGCAAAAACGAGAGTATCTACAACTATCTAGTAGACCAGCACTCCGAGCTAGTTGAAGATGACTATTTTAGACCTCACGATACAGCTGTGATTAGTATCCCTCAAAACGCTCCGAAAGGATCGATAATGAGGAACGAATCACCACTCGCTCTATTAGAAAGGATAAGGGATGTTGCTACGAAATGGGTTAAGTCTGGCCATAGATCAGGCTCCAACACTCATAATGTCTCAGCTACAGTCTCCCTTAAAACCCACGAATGGGATGAGGTTGGGGAATGGATGTGGGAGAATAGAAACCACTACAATGGATTGTCAGTCTTGCCTTATGACGGAGGAACCTATGTGCAGGCCCCGTTTGAAGATATAACAAAAGCACAGTACGAAGAAATGAGTAAAACCTTACAGTCAGTTGACTTAACAAAGATAGTAGAATCTGAAGATAATACAGATTTATCAGGGGAGTTAGCTTGCGCGGGTGGATCTTGCGAATTAACTTAAATTAAATTAAACTATGGATGCAAAAGAATTCTTACACTCTGAAGATGGGATAAACGAATGGGATACAATATTCGACCCACCCACTAAATGTGAATACAGTGAAGAGCAATTAATCCGGTTCGCAGAGATGTGGGCAGAAATCAAAGTAACAGAAGCAAATAAATTAAATTAAATTAAATAGTATTATTATGGAAAATGAAGTAATTAGAATCATGAAGAACATGGAAGGTATTTTTGAAACAGCAGCTGGAGACGCTACTAAATTCTCAGAGGGTAACAACTCCGCAGGAACTAGAGTAAGGAAAGCAATGCAAGATCTTAAGAACCTAGCACAACACGTTAGAGTCGAAGTACAAGATCAAAAAAATGAAGCTACTGCTTAATCCCAAACCATGGGAAACTAATAAAGGGGGCCTAACGGCTCCCTTTTTTTATATCTAAATGAATATAATGTGGTTCCCAATTTGGGAACTATATCTAATTGAATATAGTTATAAGATCTTTAACTATATCCTCCTCTGTTATCTTTATATCAAATATCATTTTCATTATCTTTTATTCTACTGATTGCTATTACTGTTACCGCTACTATCGCTAGAAATGCTAGGTAATACATAAGAATTTGCTCAACCATTAGAAGAACAGAATCCTAGCGATTGCCCCTGCAACTATCCCATATAGAACCCAAAGCGCTCTTGAGATTGATTTCCTAGCCTCGGTATTCTGATTAACCTTAGCAGCAACCCCGGTGTCGGGGTCTAAAAGCCTCTTAATCAGGTCGTCTAACTTCTCATCCATGTTGTTTATCTTGTCCTCCATTTCTTTCAACCTATGGTTTATTAGCATTATTTCGTCTTTAGTAGTCATTAGACAACGGTGTATTTAAACCCTCCATCTAGTGTATTTTTAAGCATCAGTTAAATCATCATAAAGAGCCAACGTCTTAATGTGCTCGTAAGTTTGCTTAATAATGTTTAAGTTAGCATCGTTAGCTATTGATGGTGTAAACGATCCCGATATAGTATATAGTGCTGCATCTGGATTAGCAGCGTAAGCATCTGCCGTAGCATACACTCTAGCTGAATAGTCAGCATACAATACTTTACTCCAAGTGATGTTTCCATCCTCATCCTCGGTAGATACGTCTACAACTCTGTTGTAACAATCCATTACTCTTAAGTGTGCGTTTGATACCGTCAAACCCTTCCATGTTAATTCCCCTGTTAATGCCATTTTTTTTGTTTTAAATTACTTTGTATTTAGTTTTTCCTTCTTCTTTACATGCTCGTAGGCATCTATTTCTATTGTCAATTTCATTGACATAACTTATGTGTACCCAATTAGGATTCTCATCATCACCAAACTCCCAGATCATCTGATCGAAGTTTAGGTTCTCTTTAATCCAAACATACATTTCAGCATTTGTTTTATTACAACCTCCATCGTCGATATCCATGGCCTGTCCTTTGCAGTGCTGAGACGATGTTGATCCTCCAATAGCTTTGTTCAGAGCTTTACCCCTATAAAAACTATTAATTCTAATAGGTCCTCCAACCCACTCTCTTAATGGCTCGAATATCTGTTCGGCTATCTCCTTCATATTTGCTAATTCAAATTGACTTGGATTGTTATCCAAACCTCTTCGTGTTGCTGTTGTGCTATACACACCTTCTTTATCGCTTATGTGTTTGCTTATCATATAATTTTATTTATTAATTCCATTCAACTTCTAGCGTACTTGTAAAGTACCATTGTTTGTTATCCGTTCCGCCTTTAACAGCCGAGTATATTATATCACCCGCTAAAAATTCGGCGCCAAAACTTTCGGTTTCACTAAAGCTGTTTGGTGTAGCGTTACCTGAGGCTGTAACTCGCTGATTTACCAATAGAACTGGGGTGAGATTACCCGCTGTATCATCAGTGGGTGTAACCTTAAATATGCCAACGTCAACGGTTCCACTTCCTGCAGATGTAACCCATCCAATAAACTTTTTTAATACACCTGCATATGGCATTACAGTTCCACCGCCTCTAATTAGGGTTTGAATTGTTTGAGCAGTTAAACCGTTAGACCCTGTGCTTGTATCATGTTCAAACGGAGCATTAGTATCAGTCATCATCTCCATCATCTCGTAGTTAGTGCTATCGGACGTACCGTAGCCTTTGAATTCAAAACAAGCTAAATGCTTTTGCTGATCTGTGGCTAATGGTGTTGCTAAATTCATCGGCTTAGCCACTTCAACTGTACCAGCACTACCATCTAGAGTTAAATAAGCTGTTGTACCACCGGATCCATCATCGCATTTAAGTATAATGTCACTGTCATCAGCGCTGTTCGACACGGTTAAATTACCAGTGGCATTTGAAATGTAACTATGTGATCCTTCATGCTTTATTTGTAAATCACCACCAGCGCCAAACTTAGCTCTTACGCCATCTTGAAACTGTGCATTTTTATCAAATATCGTCTGTGCTTGACTGCCATCTAAGGTTATGTAAGCCGTTGTCCCTCCAGCACCATCGTCTGATTGGAAGATTATATCTTTGTCGTTGGCGTAGTTTATTATTTTTAAATCACCAGTATTATTAAAAAAATATGAATCGGTGCCGTTGTGGGATATTCTTAAATCATTCCCAGTACCAAAGCTTAAGTATGATTGATCTGGAAATATTGTGTTTGGAAATGAGCTGTCCTGACCGCCATCCAAAAAGAAGTACGTTTCTACTCCGCCTGAGCCATTATCTGATTGGAAGATGATGTCTTGGTCATCTGTGGTGTTTCTTATGTACAAATTCCCCGTACCAGTTTGGTCGATATAACTGTTACTACCATTGTGGTACATTTTTAAGTCAAAACCAGTACCAATCGTAAGCGTGGAGTTATCTGGAAAAACAGTATAAGGAGTGGATAAACCACCATCTAACCTAAAATATTCTGTCGTTCCCCCTGATCCGTTATCACAGCTAAAGATAATATCCTTATCATCTGCTTTGTTGAAGATTTGCAAGTTCCCAACCTCATTAGCAAAGTAAGTGTTACTGCCATCGTGCCACATCTGCATATCAGAACTAGACCCTAGAGCTATTTTCGAGCTATCTGGCCATATAGTGAAAGTGTTTGTCCCATTAGCGCTGCCGCCATCTAAAGAGAAGTAAGCTGTCGTTCCCCCTGATCCGTCGTCTGCTTGAAAGATAATGTCCCTATCATCGGCATATTGTGTTATATCTAGGTTACCATTTACATTGCCTATGTAGTTGTTGCCAGAATTATGGTTTATTACGAGGTCACCCCCTGAACCAATCTTTAGAGAAGTTGTATCATCAAAACGCATTTCTTTGTGAATGTTCGTCCTGGTATTACCTCCATCCAAAGTTAAGTAAGGCGTTGACCCACCAGACCCGTCATCACACTTAAGTATTATGTCCCTACCGTCAGCATGTTGCTGTAGTATGAAATCTCCAGCATAATTATCAAACTGAGTCGTAGTTCCGTTATGGTACATCCTTAAGTCGTAACCGGTTCCAAGGACAAGGTTTGAGTCGTCAGGGAATATGGTAGCGGGAAGTGCACCATTTGCAGATCCGTCTAAGAAGAAGTAAGTTTCAACACCACCTGAACCGTTATCATTTTGGAAGATAATGTCGGTATCATCCGCATAATTAATAAACTGCATGTTGCCAGTATAGTTATACAGCCTAGTGTTAGTACCGTCGTGACCTATTAAAAAATCATTACTAGTACCAAAGCTAGCATAAACACTATCTTGAATTTTTAAGTCTTTGTAAACGTATGTAGCGCCAACACCACCATCCAAAGTTAAATAAGGCGTTACTCCACCCGAGCCGTCATCTGATTGGAATATTATATCTCTATCATCGCCATACTGAGTGAATATCATGTCGCCAGATGACGTGTGAGCTGATATATTAAAATTACCGGTGTAGTTTTTAAACGAAGCGTTAGATCCATCGTGATACAACCTTATATCTTGGCCCGTACCCAAGCAAAACTGTATACTATCTTTGACAACGATGAATTTTTGAGAACCATCTAAATAGAAGTATGTCTCTACTCCTCCAGAGCCATTGTCTGATTGGAAGACGATGTCTTTGTCGTCACCAGAATTCTGTATATAAAGATCTCCTGTAGCATTTTTAAAGTAAGTATTACTTCCATCATGATACCATTGACTATCTTGACCAGTACCTATAGCTATTCTTTTACTATCTGGTAAGTGTAATGCTTGTCCAGGAGAACTTGTCCCGATACCTAAATTTCCATTAGCTATAAGACGCATTTTCTCCGAACCACCTATCGACCATTGATGGTTATTAAAAGAATTGTATTGCATAACCCACGAGCTCCCGGTACTTCTTATGTACTGTAAAGATTCGTTTGTTCCATGACCAAAATATATCGACGATGTGCTTGACCCTGTTGGAGCATTCAAAGTAACCCCCATGTTAGAGGAGGATTCTATAAACACAGTATTTCCATCGCTAGCAGGTGTTCCTCCAGAAGAGCCAGAGGCGATATGAAGTTTACCCCCAGGTGCAGCTGTCCCTATACCTACGTTACCTGTAGCTCCCTTTATAGTTACCTTAGAAGATGCTACGTCAGCTATAGAGCTACTACTTGTACTTGTATTTAAAGAGAGATGCATATCTCCCCTACCATATCCAGTACCATCATTTACAAATAAAAGCCCACCTTTTCTATAGTCTGCTGACGATCCAGCTACTTTAAAGTAAACGGCAGCGCCATTATTAGCTGCTTCAGTTCCATTTTGGATAGTCATACCAACAATACCAGTCAAAGAATCTTTAATGTGGAGTCTACCAAACGGCGCATCTGTTCCGATACCGACGTTTCCACCACTATGAATCATCATTCGATCAATCTGCCCACCTGTTCTAAAGAATAACTTACCACCAACGTGTTCTATGCCACCTTGCCAAGTCGTGTCTAAGAATTGAATTCCGGCACCTGATCCAGTAGTATTTCTTACCGTTAAATTTCCGGTACCAGTAACCCCGACATTACCACTGAACGTAGCTGATCCGTTAACGTCTAATTTAGCTGCTGGATTAACTGTTCCTAGGCCAGTGTTACCATTGCTGTCGATTACAAAATCTGACCCCCCAACGTTTCTTGCTATTCTAAAATCATTATCCTGAGCATAGTTATGTTGTACTACAAACTCATTTGGAGCGGATATGCTAGTGTCCTTAAACTTAATCCAACCAACATTTCCATGATCTATGTTTAGGTATGTGTTACCACCTGTCGTAACTTGAACATTACCATCAACATGAAGCTTCTGGCTTGGACTAGTTGTTCCGATTCCTACATTTCCCGCTGAGAAGTAGGAGTTGGTTGTACTCCCATCTAAAGTCAAGTAAGCCGTTTCACCACCCGAGCCGTCATCACACATAAAGACCATATCGCCATCGACTTGGTTTTGAATAATCCTAAATTCACCTGTAAAATTAGAGAGGTAAGAGTTTGTTCCGTTATGGTATATTTGTAAATCCGTTCCCGTACCAACCTCTAGTCTAGAGTTATCAGGGAATTTTATATAGCGATTAGTGCCATCAGCTTTAGACCCGTCTAAAAAGAAGTAAGTTGCTGTCCCTCCATTTCCGTCATCAGCTTGGAATGCCATATCCGAATCATTAGCGTTGTTACGTATATAGAAGTAACCCGTGTTGTTAGCTATATCACCATACCCACCAGTGTGACGAGCGTATAGGTCACCACTGTCACCAAGACTTAGATATACGTTATCACTTAACTTTAACTGATTAACACTAGTGTCCCACCACATCTTTTTACCTGCCGTATCGCTGTAAAAAGTAACATCATGACCAGCATCATCTACTCCAACTTGAACCGTTCCTTCGACGTGGAGTTTGCTAGCGGGTGAGGTCGTACCGATACCAATGTTTCCAGCTGCTGAAACTACCATTCTAACATTTTCTGAACTACCATCCGCATTAGCTGTCGAAAAAGTCGTTCCGTTGTTTGAAATCCCAGCTATTCCAGCTTGTATGATTGATTTTCCTCCCCCAGTATTGATAATACTAAAGCGGCTAGTACTAGAGTCTGAGGAGATAGATAGTTTGTCTTGGGGCGTAGTTGTACCTATACCAACGTTACCAGGTCCGGTTATTCTCATCACTTCATTTGGAGTAGCAGACGCATGGGTTCTAAAAGCAATGAATCCAATATCGTGGTCCCACGTGTTGTCTAAGTAAACCCCCGCGGTACTGTTATCCCAGCCTAAAGCACCACTCAAACCACTAGTGTTACCAAATTCAATTTGTCCATCTCTATAATCCGCACCAAATACACTGCCTCCCGTGAAAAAAGCTTGGGGTTTAGCAGTGCCGGTTGTTGCTGCGGCTCTATTATCCAGGTGTAATTTATAAGTTGGTGAAGTTGTTCCGACACCTACATGTCCATCACTTCCATTAACGTGTAACCTAACATCTCCATTACCTAAGTAACTACCATCATATAGTCTAAAATCATTCCCAGAAGTGCCTAAAGCCCATCTATTTCCTAAGCTACCAGTATAAGTGAATCCAGCGTTATTTCCACTAGCATCAGATATTATTCTCTGCGTACCAGACCTTAGTATTTCAATAGCATTCGATGCCGTTGTATCAACCACTAAAGCTCTGCTGGGTGAAGTCGTACCGATACCGACATTTCCTGTCTCTGTAATTCTTACCCCTTCGTTGTTATTGGTTTCAAAGATTAAAGAGTTAGCGCCACTAGCTTCTAATACCGTGTTACTAGATTCTCTACCTAAGATTTTAACCCCACCTTGCCTGTAGTTAGAATTTGTATTTATTATACCCGCAACATCTAGTGTGTATGCTGGACTAGTTGTACCAATCCCAAGCCTATTACCAGCCTCGATTATTACATCCTCACGGAAATAAGCTACCTCATCGTATGTTATTTGGCCTATCCACTTCATATTAGATTGTTAAGATATTATTACATCTACTGACGGTACTTCTGATGCCCCTTTCGTGAGTTTTATAAACAAACCAAATTGATTGGTTCCATTGTTGAACTTAACATCATTATCCTCTAAGACCAGTGTAGAGCCGACAGGTAGTTGTAAACTCTTTATTACATAGAATTTACCAGTTAACTGCTTCTCTATATATAGGTCTACCGTACAAGTAGTACTAGCATGAACATTAGCTAGGGAGATAGACGTCACTTTGACCCCATCTCCCGCCGCTAATAATTCTTGAGTCAATTCCCCAGATATATTATGATGTTTAGTAGCCATTTACGCCTCGTATACAACTAAAAATTCAACCGTCATTGCAATCGCTGAAGTAGTGATGTCGATATCATTAACTCCATCATAAGGTAGGAAGCACCAGTCTCCACCAGCTAAAGCTCCTAAAGCCGTATTACTAGCTCCTACTGAAATTGAAATAGTTTCTGAGTCAGATGAAGATAAGTTTTTGATATACACTTTGTGAGCCTTCGCATCAGTGTAATCACCTGCAGCGATCAGCGTACCATTAGTAGTGGCCGCTGCGTAGTATTTTCTACCCACTCCTGTTGTTTGATCTAAACCTACAGCCCCCCCACTTTTAGTAAGTGTAGATGTTGAAGATAATGATAAAGCGTCCCCTGTTAAGTCCGAGCTCGCTAATGTTAATGATGCTGTTGTTGTTGCCATTTTTTTTACTTTTTAATTAATTGTTTTTATTCTGTTTATTTCTTCTTGTACCTCCTTCCTAGTGCCCACTAGCTTAAAGCGAATGTCAGATGTGAATCTCGACACCTCAATACCACCCTTAAATATTATAATAGTGGGTATAGATTGTATTTTATGTTTCTTAGGTATTTCGGGGCTAAGTGTTACGTCCACGTAGATAACCACATCACAACCATCTAACTTGCTTATCCACTTAACAGTGTTACAGCTATTCCACTTAGCATTAAATTGAGCCACTGATATTTGTCCCGATGCTTTTGTTGAAAACAATATGAAGGCTAATGCTAATAAATATGCAGTGAAGGTTCTCCAAGTAGCAACGGGTCTATTTATCATCTTAAGGCGTCTATTTTTTCCTCCATCCGTATTAACCTCGCCTTGAGCTCAATAACATCCTCCTGCGTTGTTAAAATGGTTTGTCGGACCAATTGATCTTTCATATCGAATTCTAAACGACTAACATCTGACGCTAATTGAAGTGGTAATTCTTTTGCTTCGGCTATGTCAGCTTGGATCATAAACCACATACTAATAACTGTTGCCATAAGAAAACCCGCTCCAACTAGTGTTTTGATGCTTACTTGGAAACCCGTATCCTCGCTTAGTTCTTTACCCATTTTTTTATAATTACTTATTTCGCTACTTTTTTAAGGGACTTCACCCATTTCCTTTTCTGAGTTATAGACCAAGAATCCCAGCCCTCAGGCAGCTCTCCATATTTAGCCTCTAGCTTTAGCTTTTTCAAATACCTTCCTTTCTGAGTCTTGGTCATTCCCTTAGTAGCCTTGTCTATTTCTGCTTTGGATTCCGCTTTATTATTTTCTCTAGTAACCTTAGCCTTTTCCTTTCCTTTAACTCTCCTGGATTCCTTTACCTCATCGGTCAGAGCATCGAGATTTTCCTGCTCAGTACCTAAGTTCCATCCATTCCCCCCTACGAAATGTCCAAGCCTTTGCCACCATGTGTTCCTTTGGTCTACAATCTCCTCCGCATCTTGGAATGTTTTAACCACCTTATCGAGAGGGAGGTTAACTGTACCGGAGACCACCTTAGCATGAGCCATAACAAATGGGTTATTAATGTTCATCCCCATTTCTCTATTCAAATCCTGGGATATCCCGCTTGAGTAAGTTTTTCTAGCGTCTTCCAGTGTACGTACTTTTATACTAGCAGTAGGAAATAGGCCAACAGCCTTTTCGAATACTTTCATACCGTCACCCTTGAACCCTTTGTCGTGTTCCAGTTTAGCTTGTATTGCTGTATTTTTTATAGCAACCAGTATATTCCCTGGAACCCCCGTTCCCTGCAAGAACCCGTCAATAATCCCTGATGCAATCCACCCCTTCTGACGATCCCTAGTTTTCTCATCAACCTCTCCGTCGTCGTCGAACATAGACGTCCAGAACGCAGACTGGATGGAATAAAATAACCCTGCCTGGATAGGGCCATAGTATGCCATATTTAGAATATGCTCCATTTTCTTCCCTCTTCCGTGCTTTAATTCTAAGGTCGACTTCTGCCATTTTCTAAACATTTGGGTAGGCGTTCCTTTAAAAGTGAACATAGCTTGCCCTAGAGTGGAAGTTTGAGCTGAGCTTAGGAACATAGGGTCTGTTGATTGCTGAAGAGGTTCGGTCTTCATAACGAAAGCTTCCCAAGCTAAGGCTTCTGCCTTGCTCTGAGAGTGACCTTCTTTCAGGAACTTTGTAATGTGGCTTCTATAGTGCGTCGCCCCTCCGTATGAGATAGCAAAACTATCCATCCATTTTGTGGGGGTATACCCTAGAGTTAACGTTTTCCCTATGAAAGCCTTAAACATCTCAGTAACACTCCCTCCACTAGAGTTAGCCATGTCGCTTACGTCGGACATAGTCAGTTCGATTGACCCCCCGTCTCTCCTCTGTTTTAGATAGTCTGAGTTTATTATTTTTAAGAAGTCCCCCATAAACTGCTTCGGGCTTGCCATTTGTTTCGCGATCGCTAAAGGGTTGTTCACTCCCGTGTTCTCAACATAATTCATTAAAGATACTGACTGAGTAAAAGCAGATCTCCTATTGAAGAACATAGTAACCCCTGCGGCTCCGTTAAAATAGTTCAGGAATTTTTTCTCCCAAGGCACTAATCCGGAATTACGTTTACCCGTGGTCATTTGGTACATGCGATTTTCCATGTGTACCCTCCAATCTTTACCTAAAGCCCCCTCCATTTTATTGAGGTTTCGCTCAGAGAATATGATTTGCATGTTATCTAATGCTTCTCCTAGGTATTTTTGCCTACCTAAGGTGCCTTGCATAATCTCTAGAAAGTCATGCTTTAACAGCTCTCCGTGCCAGTTGTTACCAGCATTTACCCACTTGTCCCCAAACCTAGATACATTATGCATAACGTTAGCGTAGTTTTGCAAAGCAGGATTTTCCGCTACTATCTCCACCAACCTTTTTTGATCCTTAACAGTAAGCCCTGGTATTTTAGTTCCAACCTTGTCCCATAAATATACCCTGACAGCTTGCTCATTAGTGAAGTGTTTATGAGCTGTACTCTTAAGTGACTTAACCACTTCTTTATTATTTTTATGGATATGTTTTATGTCAGTCTGTATTTTTTGGTTTGCAGAATGCATAGCCTGCCTACCTCTTAAGTAAGGCTTAGTTATTGATTCCTCCATGAACTTACGATCACCATCTCCGTCTTTACCCTTACCGAATAACCTCGAACTTAGTATTTCGAAGTCAGATATATTGTGTCCACCAAACCACCAGTCACGTCCCTTCTTCTTTCCACTACCTATAGAGAATTCCTCTTTAGCATCAATTCCGTGAACTCGTTCAATCATTAGATTAACCTCTTTGTCCATCTCAACGCTTTTCTTAACTCTAGTTAAACTAACGTTTCCTTTTATATCGTATTTATCGAACACCTCACGCACAGCTTCAACATTGCCAAGAGCATCATCTACGAAATACATATCCCGGTATCCCTCCGCATATTTTCCTATGAACCACTCTCCCTTCGCTCTACCGGTACTATTTCCAATACCCACTATATTTTTAAGTGGCAAGTTAATTCCTTCTGATTGAAGGTATTTGTTAATAGCTCCAGCGGATTCAGGAGCTCTAGCTGTTAGTATAAACACATCATCAACCCCAAACTTCTCTATCTTATTCTTAAGCTTTTCCATTAAAGGGCCAGGGCGTCCGTTGGTTACTTTATTAAAGTCGGTAAAGTCAAACTTCCAACCTTCCCTTTCTAAGTGTTCCCCAACATTCGGCCAATCTTCTGCTGTTATGCGGCGGGTATTTCCCTTTTTGGTAGCTATTATAACGTTATCACTCTCAGCTGCTGTTTTATCAAAATCAAATACAGACCCTTTCTTAACTCCGTCAATTGGTTTTATGGATTCTGCCAACGCAGCGTCCCTGTTCTTCATTCGCTGTTGAGCTTCTTTAACTGAGGTTAAATCCCTAAGTCCTAGCTGCTCGTAGGTACGAAGTAGTCTGGCTGTGTTAGCCATCACTTTCGATAAATCCCCTAAGTAATCTTTCGGAATATTTTCCAAAATAAACTCCACAGGGTCTTTCCCTTGGGAATTACCTCTTTTGCCATCAAACCTAGCACTTCCTAGCATAACTTCAACCCCTAGGCCGCTTATACGAGCCATTCCCCCTTCGGCAGTTGGCCCAAATAATTGGTCCATTAGTTTCATCTCGCTTCGGGCAAACCCCCCTAACTCTTTCGCTTCAATTAATTTTCTAAGCTCAGGAGTGGTTTTTATACCCCCCTCCACTTTAAAAACGTAATCAGCAACCTGAGACATATGCTTGCTTTGAATTCCCATATGCTCCACTCCCAGCTTCTCATGCAGGGCTCTGCTCGATATAAACTCGAATCGACCATTCTGCCCCAATCCAGATGCTTTACGGTGCTTTGTCATGTTGTCAAGGATCTGCCAGATAGCAGTAGCTTTCTCTCCAGCCATTTTACTCTTGAACTGGCCATCTTTATTAAACAGCTTACTAGCTTTGGTTCGTAGCGTCTTTAGCAAAGCAACCTCTATATCTTCCTTCTCTTTTATAGTCTCCTTTAGTTTCCTCAATTTAGGGACTAAGCTTAGGGCTGCTTCTGGCGAAATATATCCATTTTTACGGTTGATCCCCTCTTTTTGTGCTGTCTTGTATAGGAGACGGTTCAGTTCGCTAATAGCGACCTCATTGACGGAATACTTACTCTTGTCTATTCTTAAGATGTCCAGCATCACAGCTCGCTCCTTCGCATTGACGCTAGGGACTATCTCAGTAATCAAATCCGAGTAATGCTTTGAAGCCCTCTTGTCTACTCCTTTGCCAGTGACCATTCTCTGTATTCCCAACTCCTTACGCTTGTTAGCAAAAGGCTGAGCCTCAACATTAGCTCTGTTCTCGATCAGCGAGCTTCCGGTTACAATCGTTTGGTGAAAAGCGTGAACCCAAGCTGACTTTGCTTCTGAGGAGAAACCTTTTACAACTTTTTCCAAAGCCTTATCGACTATTGGGGTTTTAGAACCAGCAGAATGTATAGCATTGAAAACGTCCCTCTCAGAGACTACTCTTTCTAATTTATTAGAAATTCCCTCTACAGTGGTTTTAAGAGTTCGATGTAGTTTCTTAGCCTCTTCATAACCCATGCGTCGTTCCGACTCAAGTATGTCTTGTTCTACGCTTTTGATATGCTCAGACTTACCTTGTTTAAAATTAGATATTAGCACATCAAGAGAGTGTTGAATAGTCACATCCGGGCTAGTCTTACCGTTTCTCAAAGCAACATCCGTTTCCTGCATCTCAATAACTCTGGTTAGCTCCTTAGCTACAGCCTCGATAGGTCTAGCTGATCTACTAGCTGACTCCGGGATTACAGTTCCATTTAATGAAACCCTAACTCCTAATAGCTTCATAAATCCCTCAACCCCCTTCGCTGTAACCTTCCGCATCTGCTCATGCCCAGCATTACCAGCATCCCCCTCTATATTGCTTAAGCGCCCAGAATCCTTCGTATACATAAGTTTTAGCAACCCCCTGTTTATATTTAAAGACTGGCCCTCTCCTGCTGTTTCTCCCGATTTAACCAATGTTGCCTCTGGAGGGAAGGAGTTGTATACGTTCTGCCATCTGTCAGCGATCCATTGTAGGCGGTTATATTCGTTACCTCCCATCTCTTTAAGTAGGGCTTTGTGGTAGCCTCCTTGGAAGTCTCTGTAAGCCTCCGCAGTCACATCTTTAGATGTAACCTCACTTTGTATCAGTTTGGCTGTTTTAGGGGTCCCTAGGGCTTCGCTAATAGTTATCTGCCTAACCGCATCTGAGTTTTTTCCAATGTCTGCTCCATAATTACTACCATCCTCAGTGAAATCCTCCAGTGCTTGATGTTGTTCTGTTTCTGTCATCTCCGCTGTGCTTCGAGATACTGCAGCTTCTTTTGGTATTATTTTTTGGATGGATTCAATGTAACGCACTTCAAATTGAGCTCCAATGTATTTCCCTAGAGGTTGAGTAGTCGGATCGATAAGTCCTCTCTCGACCTTGCTAACGTAACTCTCTACTAAAGCAGGCAATCCCCTCTTGGTATCTGTTAAGAAATTATCAATAACTCCTTCTTTGTATGTTTCCATCCCCTTAACCCAATCCATCTTGGTCGTAAGGTTGTACATTCTACCCATTCCTGGGGAAACGTCTTTGTTCCCGCGGTAATCATATTCTTTAGCTATCTCTAAAGCAAAATTCTCTGAATTAACAGCGTCTCCCTCTAGCTGAGCAATCCTCTTGTTAATATCTTCGACCGCTGTCTCTCGGTTTCCTTCCGGGATAAGTGACGGATCAAATTCTTTTAACTTAGCTAATCTAGCTTCCTCCTTCTCTGTTAGTACAGCCTTTTTTCCCCTGTTTAAAAATTTACCTTGCAAGTGTACATTAAATCTGTCTCCCTGCTCTACTGTAGTTTTGTATTTTATCTTTTTGTCCTTACTCTCAACAGCTTCTAACTTATCCACCTCAACGGATTTTACCTCTGATTTATTGTTATGCGACGTAATGTTCTCAGCGCTTTCGGTAGATTCTTTGTCGTGTCCTAATTCCAATAACTTATCTAAGGACTTTAATTGCTTCTCTGAAATAGTCCCGTTTTTTAATCCCCTAGCAATCTTAGATAAAAACAAAGCTGTGTCGTAAGAGCTCATATTTTTTACCGCCTCTGGGTTTAACCCGGTAACGTCCAGCATTGTTCCCTTCAGCTTAGATAGCAATCCGCCTCCAATCAAAGCGTCTCTGTATCTAGCATCTCCCAATAGCTCGATACTCCACATGACAAATTCCTCAGCCTTCATTTCCTTCCCTTCAGTGCCATATTTAGCCTCAATGAATTCAGTAAGAGTACCCATCTTAGAATGAGCCTCTTTAGCAGTACCAACCACTTCTCCTTTGCTATTCAAGAATTCTCCCTTTTTATTCCTAGAGTGTATTAGTAGTTCAATACCATTGGTAGACTCAGTCAATTTCATCTTCAACCTCACTGCTAGCTCTGGGTTAGATTTCACTTTAGATTCAACTATGTGATGTCCTATCTCGTGGGCGACTTTATCTGGATTATACTTAGCTAAATCAACCTTTATCACTCCGTCTTTATAAGCCATTCCAGTACCTTCCTCTAAGGTAGTGTATTCTATTTTAACAGGGGTATGACTATTGTCTTCACGTTTAGAAACCTCGTTATACTTAGATACCGCATTGGAGGCATGCTCCCTCTTCCCCTCAGTGGTTGTAATTTTAACATTGCGGTTGATTAAATCCATTTGCATTTTCACTTGCTGATTTAATTCACTTAATCCTTCTTGCTCTGTTATTAGCTTCTCTCTTCCAGCAGCGTCAAGGCGTTTGCTAGTGTTGAGAGTGTTTTTGATATCCACCACTCTCTTTAAATTAGAGTTGAGCAGTTTGCTTAATTTGGTTCTGCTTTTCAGCCCTAAAGCAACCCCTTGCTTTAAATTCGTTATATCTTTATAGCCTACCACAGCAAAAACTAAGAACTGGGTAAGTGTTTCTCTATCTGTGAGGTTTAAATGGTCGTAGTTCTTATCAATCAAATCGCTGTAGGTTCTGTCTGACATTAAGGCTTTAACCCTTAGGTTAAGCTCCGTTCCCGCAGCCATACCAACAACCCCACTAGCTCCATGCCTAACAGCTTTCTTTGTGCCAGTCACTAAAGCCGACTCTAGGTTAGTGAATTTGAGGGCTCCTAATCCTCTTCCTGTAGTATAGAATGCCATACCGGACCCAAAAGCATAATGATCTCTCTCTACGATTCCCATCTTCATCTCCTCCTTAAAAGAACCTTGTATGAATGCTGCAGTTTTATTAAATCCAGTAGCAGTTGTAGTGACTGCATTCTTAGCCACATACGCTTGAAAGCTTTTTGAACCATATCTACCCCCGGCAAGAGCTTCTAATTTGTGCAGTGAATACACTTCCTTCCCAACTTTAAATGATCTTGTAAGTGAAGCTGTAAGCCTAGCTACAGCGGGGATAGTTCCCAGCCCTCCAGTTATGTACTCTGCTGCCGCAAACTGAACTATAGCGGGCACGAAATCAACAACCCCCATAGTAACATCATAAGCGACGTTAGTTTTTACCTCCTCTTCTATTTTTTCTGTAGACAGGATTTCAGTAGTTGCGGTTATTTCTTCCATAACCTCTAGTCTCTTCTGCCCAGTATAATTCTCTGGATTGAAAGTTGTCTCGTGCACTCCGAATACATCACTACTTGCCCTTAACAGCCGGTCGAGAGCGGAAGCCGCTAAATCATCAGTCTTCTCTACCCACCCATCAATAGCACTAGCCGGGTCGATGTTAAGTAGGTGCAACTTGCGCAGCACTACCTGTCTAGACAGTAAGTTGTGGCGGTTGTCACGGTATGACTGGACTTTATTTAAGAACGTGTCATCCATAACGAGGTCCACCTTCCCCTTGTAAGTTCTATACTTAGTTTCTCTTTCCGCATAAAAAGCATCCCCCGATCCAAAAGCAATATCATTCAGGGTAACAACTCTCCACCTTGAGCCAATCCATTGTTGATATTTCTCAGAACCTTCCTGATCACTAAAGTACATTTCTTCCCCAGCACTGTTGTAAACTCTCTCTATTGCCTCGGCTTGAGTCAACCCTTCCTCCTCCATTACATCATTAACCTCATCATTAGTCATTCCCTCAGCAGACATTACGTCCCCAGGGGTAATCTCAACCCCTCCTGACTCGCTAGCAA
>Ga0308023_1000092_pt1 | contig 26288 bp, 22 predicted proteins | sample Neamet418_FD_201294 | JGI IMG/M metagenome (GOLD analysis project Ga0308023, IMG submission 201294) | Marine microbial communities from water near the shore, Antarctic Ocean - #418 | ecosystem: Environmental > Aquatic > Marine > Unclassified | place: Southern Ocean | collected 2014-10-03
AACTGCCGTAAAAGCCAATGCATACCAATTGCTTAAGCGTGTAGAAAATCCTGTCATTATTAGCTTAAAGGGTGCTTCTGCAGCGGGTAAGAGCACCTTACGACCGCTACTAAAGCAGACGATGGAGCAACGGGGCATTGAGTCTGCTTTGTATGGCATTATCAGCCCTGACATTTGGCGTCGACAGCTATTGGACTACGATTCATTAGGCCCACATTATAAATACTCAGGCCGCTTCACGAGCAACGAAGTGAACATTATTGACGGTAAGCTCGACCGCTACATTAGGCGCACAGGGCAACAAAACAAATCTATACCCAATATTTTGGTAGACCGCTTTAGGTTTGACAGCTTTTCCACAGAACAAATACAAAAAGTGTTGCACGGCACTTATGCCAAATATGCCCACACCATGTACATGTATTTTGTCATTACGCCACCGGAGGAAACTGTAGAACGAGGGTGGACAAGAGGCCAACAAAGGGGGCGTTATAAATCTGTGGAAGACTTTTTGGGCCACAGTGTGGAGGCATATCAAGGCATTCCCAAACTCATATTTAAGTGGATAGCCCATACCAGGCCATACTATGAGTTCACGTTTTTTGACAACAGCGTCCCTAAAGGCCAGTTTCCATTGACCAGTGCCACAGGTAACCAAAAGGGTATACAAGTGTTTGACCCTATGGTGTTTATCAATATTGAACGCTATCAAAAAATCAACATCCATGCTCAAAGCGCAGCACAGGTATACCCTAGTGATGAGACTATGGCTGTGGCCAACAACATGGATTTTTTTAACCAGTGTTTGAAGCGTTTTCCAAGTGCCTTTTTTAGGCGCTCGCAAGCTAATGAACCTTACTTAATAGTGCGCCAAAAAAGCTACACTATAAGCCATCAACAAGAGTTTGATTTGCAACGTAAAGACCCTGAGTTAGATCTTTTATTTGAGCAAATTCTAATGCATAGGGCCTGCCATAAATAGCAGCTAGGTATCACTATCATTTCTACTAAGCAGCTCACCAAGGCCAGACCAACGCATCACTTTATGGCCCACTGCTTTGTGCCACACTGACTGGCTCACGCTTATACTACATTCCATTTTGGCACGAGTAATGGCTGTATAAAGTAATGCAGACGACAGTAGTCGCTCTGCTTGGGGTGCCACGATAAGTGCCACATGGCCAAACTCTGAACCCTGGGTTTTATGAATGGTCATGGCGTACACGGTTTCTAAGTCTTGCAGCAAGCCCACATTCACTTGGCGCACCGCTTGGGCCTGCAAAAAACATGCATTTAGCTGACCATCTTCTTGCGCCCACACGATACCAACATCTCCATTAAACAAGCCTAACCCATGATGGTTTTTAGTCACCATCACAGGCTTTCCATGATAGTTTTGCCCTAGCCTAACTTGGGGCAAACGCTTACTAAGTAACCGTTCGACCCGTTCATTGAGGCCTTCCACACCTAAATCTCCTTGGCGAGTGGCTGCAAGTATCCTAAACTGATTTAAACAAACAAAAGCGTCATCTAAACGCTTGGCCTTTAACAAAGGCACAAAATATTGATCACACATTTGTTCTAACCAAGCGTCGAATTGGTCTTGATTAATAAGGTTGAGGTCATCATGGTCTAACAACACTTGATAGCTATGCTCTGCCTGATTATGCATCACATGGTTTGCCAACAACCCAATGCCACCTTGGCCATCAAAACGGTGGCTTTTATGCAAATAGCTGATAGCGCTGGTTGGAATATCAGCCAAAACTGACCCCGCCGCCACAGAAGGTAGCTGCTGTGCATCACCCACCAGCACTAGCTTACAGTGAGGTGGGAGCGCATCAAGCAACCGCGCCATCATTGGCAAATCTACCATAGACACTTCATCCACCAACAATAGATCGATGGGTAAAGTATGGCCTTGATGGTACTTGGCTAAATGAGTATTGGGGCGCAAACCCAATAACCCATGCAAAGTATGAGCAGTGTCTGGCAAGCTGCTAATGAGCGCCTGGTCTATGCCCTGCGTTACCAATTGACCTTTGGCAGCAATAATAGACTCTACCAAGCGCTGCTTTGCTTTACCTGTAGGCGCGGCCATAGCAATGGTTAAAGGAGCCTCACTCACCGCTTGTAGTGCTAATAATAGCCTAGCAACCGTGTAGGTTTTACCAGTGCCTGGGCCACCTGAAATCACGCTAACTTGGCGCACCAATGCTTCCTTAACAGCCTGAGCTTGCCAATCTATTGGGCCACCTGGTTGGTCATTGGGTGTAACAAATAGCTGCGATAAAAGCTTGTCTGCTATGTCTTGTTGCTTTGGCGTAAGCGTATGGGCCTGCATGCGTTGTAACAAATGCTTGGCTACTTGCTGTTCGTAAAGCCAATACCTGCGCAAATACAAACGCTCATTGTCAAATACTAAAGGTGCCATATGGCCTGGAGTAATGGGGCAATTTTGTACACTAGCCACCAACACACCAACCGATGCAAAGGTGTAGCCTGGCTTCACACCCTCAACATCTTCCACACCAGACCAATAGGTTTGGCCTGCTAATTGGGCTAAAGGTAAGCAACTATGGCCATTACGCAAGGCCTTACTAAGGGCCATGATCAAATGTTGCATCACTCCACACTGGCTATCTAGACTTTGGCACAGCTGGGTTGCTAAAAACACATCCACAGCCTCCAAGCCTGTGTAATCATTATATAGCGTAGCTTTAGAGACCATCATAAAGGGTCTCCTGCAAACAATTGGTCTAGTTGATTCAGTTCTTGTGGCGTAATCGCTTTGGCAAAAATGCCAGTGTTCTTATTGGGTGACATGCCCCTAAGGTACAAATAATACACCCCACCAAAGTGCTGCTCTGGATTGTAATGAGACACTCTTTGCCCCAAGTACCGATGCAAGGCCAAGCTATAGATTAAATACTGTAGATCATAGTAGTGGCTTTGGTTTGCCTCTAGCATGGCTCGGTAATTATAGTCTTCCAGGCAATCACCTAAATGGTTAGACTTGTAATCTGCCACAAAAAAACGTCCCTCATATTCAAACACCAAATCTATAAAGCCATGCATCATGCCATTGAGCACAGGGTGGGTAGGTAATGCCGTGGGCACGCCACCACGATGGGCGCTTAAAATGTTGGCCAAAGTGCCTTGTTTAGCGTGCTGCAATGGAAAGTAAAACTCCGTTTCTTTTAGTGTTTGATGAGGCAATAACTGCCCCAAGCTAAACCCTTCTTGCACTTTCAAAGGGTTTATTGAAGGCATAGGTGCTAGCAAACACTCCTCTAACCACTGCACTAACAAAGCCACTTTGTTAGTGTCATCTTCTGCAATGCCAACCATGGTGTGATATTTAGCCAAAGGCACATCTATCGCATTAGCCCAGTGGGGCTGAGAAAAGTCTGTCTGTTCTAAAATATCATGTAGTAACAAACCACTGTTTTTGCCTTTAGCCAAGGTAAAACGCAACGCATCAGACACTGGGTTTTGGATAGGGTCTACAAGCGCAGTGCTGCCATCTCCTCGATCTTTAACACTGCCTTGTTGCACTTGGTTGTGGCTGCCGTAGCTAAGCTGACGTACCAAAGCGCTATAGGACAACAGATGATTATTAGCATCAATACGCCCCGTAAACTGTTGAGTAGTGAGTATTCTGTGTTGGCTTAGTTCCTGGTTTGGCTCTGCCTCTTTTAACCTAGGCAGCACCATAAGCTGCTGCACCGTCTCTTCCTCTATAGACACAAGCGTTGAGTCACACGATTGCGTTAGCTGAGCCAAAGCTTCAGGCCAAGCAGGCACATTGTCTTGCCCATAGCGCCCAAAAGCCACCTGCCCCAAAGGCGACAACTCACTATTTTTAAAGTCACTTACAGGGATATAACAGCGATACTGAGCACGGGTTACAGCCACATATAATAGCCTTAAAGACTCTTCTTGGGCCGCCTGCGTGGCTTGTTCACACAACTGTGGGTCTGTGCCTATCATTAATGCAGGGCAATGCTTTTGAGGATGGTAATAAGGAAACAGTTGGGCTTTTTTAGTACCCCGTTTAAGGGGGTCTTTGGCTTGGCTAGCAAAAGGAATAAACACCACAGGGTATTCCAAACCTTTAGCGCCATGCAAAGTTACAATTTGGATCAACTTAGCATCACTTTCTAGCCTAAGCTCAGCGCTAGCGTCGGCTTGGTCACCATCACATTGCTGGGCCAGCCACTCCACTAGCAGCAGTGCTGAGCTTGCCTGGTTGGATGCCTTTTGTAACAGCTCTGCTAGCTGCACCATATTGGTGAGGTAGCGCTCTTTGTTTTGCGTAGGTGGCACAGCACTTTGTTTGAGCAATGTAATAATCAGCGCCATTGCACCTTGGTTTAGCCACAGCTTTCTATACATCATCATCTGACTGCGCACCTTTATCAAGGCGCTGTCATCACATTTCAACTGCGCTAACAATGCCACACTGCCACCCCATAAATGAGTGCTTGCTGCGCGCACAAGCTGCCGCTGGTCTTCACAGTGCAAAATACCATTGAGCAAGCGCACCATTTCAAGGGCTTCTAAACTGGCATACACACTGCTTCTGTCACTAATGTACACGCTAGCTATATGTGCCTGCTGCAATGCTTTTTGTAGCGCTTGAGCTTCACCTGCACCACGCACTAACAAGGCAATGTCACGGGCTTTAAAATGCCCTTGGCTTAGTATGTTTTGCACTTCACTCACACACCATTGGGCGATGTGTTGATATTTGTGTTCATTGGTTAACACTTGGGTAGGCAACCAAACATATGACAAAGCCACGCCAACTGCTTTAGGGTTGTTATCTTTGTTGGCAGTGGCAAACGCACTGGCATTGACTGGCATGTAGTCAATGCCAGTGCCAAATAGACCCTGTTCATTAGCCTTTAAAAATAGACGATTATAAGCAGCTACCATGGCATGGCTAGAACGCCAATTGGTGTCCATATGCCAGCGGTAATCTATGGCTTGGGCGGCGTTTAAATAGGTGTGAATATCACCACCTCTAAAACCATAAATGGCTTGTTTTGGGTCGCCAATCATAAATAGCGCAGTGTGCTGGCTTGCCTGTTCGTACAGCCGGTTCAAAATAGCATATTGATGCCCATCAGTGTCTTGAAACTCATCTACTAATGCCACCGGGTAAGCCTCCCTTAAAGCATCAACCAGAGACACATTTTCAGGCGCTGTGACACACTCAGACAAACGCCTTACTAGGTCATCAAACTCCATAATTTGTTGTTTGTGTTTAGCTTTTTGGTAAGCCGCCCTCACCGCGTTCACTGCGGCCAAAATATGCGGTGCCACTTTTGCTTGCTGCGCATAAGCCAAGTAACTTTTCTTAAAAGCGTCGTTATTTATACGCACAGCCAAGGCCTTAATGACAGGCTTTAATGCTGGGGTTTTGCTTAACCGAGCTAAGCTTAAACAGCCCAAGCTTTCTTTGGAGGCTGGCCCAAATTCATTAGTGCCCAGCCAGTTGATGAGGTCTTGCCAGGCAGCACTACGGGCAGCGTTTGTTTTGGGGTCGGCCATTGTGGCTTCTATCATCTGAGCTTCTAGCTCAAGCAAGCTCATCCGCACCTGTGCTTTATTGTCATGCCAGGCCTGATGCCAAATATCTTCACTAGTGGCAAACACAGGGGTTTGGCTTAACAAGGCTCCACTAAACGCATCCCAAAACCCTTTTGGGGTGTGCCAGCCTTGCTGTTCTAATAAAGGATATAACTCAGCCTTACGCATTGCCACACGCAGCCAGTCTTGCAAAGCAGTGCGAGCTAGGTCTGCCGTATTGGCTTCTAACACCACCTCAAGCCCAGTTTGGCTGGTAAAGGCATATTGCTGCAACGCGCGCCCACAAAACCCATGGATAGTAAAAATGGCCGCTTGATCTAAGTTTAACAGCGCTTGGTGCAACAACAGCTGTGCTTGCTTAGCATCTGTATGTTGGTAGAGGTGTTGCCAAAAAGCATCTTCATGTTGGCCCCAATGCCTTTGTGCATGGCGCAGGGTTTCTTCTATGCGCCCGCGCAGCTCTTGGGTGGCCGCACGGGTGTAGGTCATTAACAATATTTTCTCTACGGGAATTTGTTGTTCTACCAACAAGCGCAAATAAATGCGCGTAATACTATAGGTTTTACCCGTACCTGCACTGGCTTCAATAAGATGACGGCCTTGCAATGGCAAATTTACCAAATCTAGATTAGGCATGTTTCACCCACTTAATACAATCTACCATGGGCTGATACACCTCACAAAATTGCTCATGCCAATCATCAAATGAGGGCGTTGTTGGCCACAGCCAACGTCTATAGGGATCACTTGAAAAATCAAATGGTAAGCTGTATTTATGGTGATACCATTTTTTTTGCCAAGCACTGCGGCGCTTTTCTTGGTCTTCTGGGCCTACTTTAAGCAACTCTAGGCCTAGCTCTGCGTCTAAAGGCAGCGCTTTTGTGAGCCCAATTAGATAGAGGCTAATAATACTGTTGAGCTGGGCCTGGGCATCATCCAAGCCTTCTATGTGTAGATTTTTTTCTACATGCACTGACACCCCAGTCACCGCTTGATCAAACGCTACCTGACTCACCAAAGTGGTAAGCCAAAGAGTGAGCCTGTCTTTGGGTTTGGCCTTAGTAGGCCTGCTAAGCACCACTTTTAAACTACTGTTTTGTAGCGAAGGCTCGCCTGTTAAGGCCACTTCATCTTCTATAATAATGCCCAACACATTCACGCACACGCGGTGCTTTTGTATTTGGTCGTAGTTAACCCCATGTAACTCATCCACCAGGGCTTGTGCTTCGTCTTGGCTGGTGTCAATGCTGCGGGCACCTAAATGGCTGTCCGGTAGTTGTCCGTTTAGCTGATACTCTTGCCTTACTAATTCACAGGCTTTTGGGTCATTAGATAACACGGCATCTAGCATTTGCTGGCGTAGCTTATATTCCACCAATTTAGAGCTATCAAAAGGTTCATCATCGTCTAGGTCTAGAGCATAGTCGTGCAGATATAAGCCCAAATGGTGGTTGGTAAACATGCGCCCTGGGTTTTCTAAAAACCTTACCAAGGCACTGATAGTGATCTTTAAGGGGGCGTTAACAGCCTCTATGGCAGTGCTGGCAACATAAAGCGCTTGGTCTGTTTCGGGGAGTTTGGCTTGCAAGGCTCTAAGCCAAGAGGCTTCAAAAGTCACCTTAGATTGTAGGCTAGTGTGTGCATCAGCTTGAGGCCGAAAACTATCTTCACTAAAGCTATGCAAAGGCAGCTGGGTTATCTGCGAGCTAGGCTCTTGCAAGTTAAAACTCCAGCCATAACCTCTTTGTAAATACTCCATTAGCTCTGACACTACTAAACTGGGCTGGCGTGGTGAGTTGTTTTTGCTGTCGGCGCCTTGGTAACTTAAATACAAACAAGAGCGCGCACTAATGAGCGCTTCCAAAAATAAATAGCGGTCATCGCCACGGCGAGACCGGTCTCCTACCCTGCGCTCTTCTTGGGCCATCAGATCAAAATCTAAAGGCTTAGACTGCCTAGGGTATTGCCCATCATTAAGGCCCAACATAGCCACCACCTTAAAGGGGATGCTGCGCATAGGCACCATAGAACAAAAGGTGATTTTGCCAGTGATAAAGGCTTGACTGCTGCTGGCTACCGAAAGCTTTTGGGAAAGGCTATAGCGCACCACTTCCAAGCAGATGGTTTGGCTATAATCCACTTGTTCCACCCACATGGATAGGTTACCAATGGCAGTAGATAAACATTCTTTAGCAAGCTCTTCATTACGCTCTCCGCCTTGATCCTCAGCAAAAAACTCATCAATCATCACCGTAAGGTAGCCACGCCAAGCAGAGCCAGTGCGCGGCGTGTTAAGCAGTCGTGCATGCCCTTGCAGCTGTTCTAGCACTTGCATTAAACGGCCTAAAAGCACAGCCTGGTCACCTTCTACATCAGCCAACAACCATTGCTCTTGGTAGTGAGGGGTTTGATCACCCTGGGCAAAACCAAGCAATAACCGCTTAAGCCCCCACGCCCAGCTGTAGGTGGGTGATGAAGAGGCTTGGCCCAAAGTGTTGGCTTTGTGGTGCTCATCCAAGCCCCAGTGCACACAAGCATTGGCTAACCACACCGCAATGGTTTCAAGCTCTGCTGGATCTATACCAAACTTGCGTTGAATCGCTGGCAAGCGTAATAAATCCAGAATAAAAGACACTTGAAAGCGGCTATCTGGTAGCTGTAAAAGCTGTAAAAAAGCAGCCACTAAAGGCTCTGAATCCTGCGGCTTACGGTCTGCAATAGAACATGGCAGCTGCGGTGTTTGCTTAGCGTTTTGAAGCCCGAAACCATATTCAAACTGGCGGCCATGGGTGTCAAACACCGCTCCCACATAGGCTGCATAGTCTTCTACCTGCGGGCACATTACCAATATGTCACTGGGCTTGAGAGTGGGGTCTTGTTGAAACTTGCCAAGCAACCAATCATGCAGCCCTTGTAGCTCTCTTAAAGCACTGGAGCCATGGGTAAAAACTAGGCTGTCATCTATCTTTGTTTGGGCGTGGTTGCGCGCATCTTCTAAGTGCAATATGTCGTGCTGCACTTGTTGCAAGGTGGACAAATCCCCACCTACAAGTACAGGCTCAGCTTCTTCAAAAGCATCAATGTTATAACTGTCTTGTTGCTGTAATAAGCGAAAAAACTCTTTGCCTTGGCTGCCCAAGTTTGCCAACAAAGGGTTTCCTCCGTCAACCAAAACGTCATCATCTTGCTGGGCTAGCCAGTGCTTAAGGTGCGTGGCTGCGATGGCTTTTTCAGATTGAATATGGCCCCAATATTCGGCACAAGGATTTAGGTGAAACACATGCACTTGGGTATGCGCAGCCAAGGCAGAAAACACCTCCAAGGTGGATGGCGCCATGGTGTTAAGGGCAAACAGGCAAATTTGCTGCGGCAAAGCTTGGCGCTGAGCAGCAGTTAACTGGCTTAAGCTTTGTATTAACTTGCGCTGAATATCAATGGGGTGACGGCCGTCTTGCTGGCACAATATGGCCCACAATTGGGCTTGCCAATGCAGCTCTTGCCCCTTTTTCTGCCATAGGGTCAGCCAGTCTGGGCGGTACAATATATACTGCTCAAATAAGTCTGCCAGGGCACTGGCAAGCCCAAAGCGCTTAAGCAGATCATCTGCACAAGGCTTGGAGGACTGCAAAGCACTAGCGTCTGAGCGCCAATAACGATTGGCTTGAGCAAAAGTGTCATTGGCAAATATAGCCTCACTGGCCAGCACATCGTCTATGCGCCAAACCAAAGCTTCACGCTGATAAGGCGGCTGCTGAGGCACTTGCTCATCACCCAACAACTGCCTAGCAAGCTGCCACACAAACTTGCCAGGCAAAGGGTAGTTAATGTTCATAGCAATGCCATCTTGCTTGGCAAGCTGGGTGTTAACCCAGTGCTGCATACCTGGGTTTTCTACCACCACTTGGGCACTACTTAGCACACCGGCACTGTCACTTTGGTGTCCAAGCTTGACTACATGGTTAAGCAATACGGCTAAATCTTCAAGCCTATTGGCTGGATACACCATTAGTTGTTTTGCTACTGCCATGTAACGTCTTCCTTGTGTATTAACCCAATCAGTATTACAGGCTTTGAACCACTTGCACACCAATATGGTTTTGCGCATCACTTAAGTGCATTTGGTCTTCTTCAATTACACAGCTTAACTGCATGGTTTTAGCCAACAGCTGCTCTATTGATGCATCCCCTTCCACATTAATGTGAAACACCTTCACTTTTTTATTAGCAGACAAACTCGCCCTGTTTTTGTCTAACCAAAGGTCTGCTTTGTTGTCATGATAGGTATAAATAGAGACCTGTTCGGCTTTGCCACTGGCCTGGCGAATGCGCTTTTCATCAGGCAATCCAAGCTCTATCCAATGCACTATGTTTCCTGTTAAGTCTCGCTGCCATAAATCTGGCTCATCTACGGAGCTAATACCTTTGGTTAGCTCTAGGTCTGCATGGGCCGCATGCAAAAATGCAATAAGGCGACACATAAGGCGAGTTTCATTTTCGGAGGGGTGCTTGGCTATGGTGAGGTTGTAATCAGCATAATGGTGGCTGTTAAGGTTGGACAGGTTTAAATTTGCCTTATAAATGGTCGCGCCTATGGCCATGTTGTTTCTCTGCGGTGGGGGTTAATCAAATATGAAAATAATGACTGCTAGACTAACACGAACCACCTCCTTAAAGCGTGCCAAAAACAAAGGCTAAATGTGTGGCTAGCTAATGCGTGAGCTTAACAAAAGGTTAGTTTCAGTGGCTTCAATGCCATCTAGCTTGCGAATACTAGACAAGGCGGTATCAAAGCTCTCAAGATCTGCTGCTCTAATTTCCACTGCTAAGTCCCAACGACCATTGGTGGTGTGTATTTTGTTTACCTGCGAGATCATTTTCATACCCAAAATCACATTTTCTTCCGAATTTGCAATGGTGGACACCATCACCCATCCTCGTATTTTTTTGTGGAAGAAGTCTTTTCGCACTATGGCAGAATACCCTGTAATTACGCCAGTAGACTCTAGGTTGTCAATACGCTTGGTGATAGTGGCACGAGTTAAACCTACAGCTGCAGCTAAGTTTTGAACCGACATGCGACCGTCTTTTTGCAACAGGCTCACAATAGCCTGATCTTTACTGTCTATGTAGTCTGACATGTGTTGTATCTCTCTAAATGTTGATAAAAATGAGCTACAAAAAAATATTAAAAACACCATATTATGCTTTTTGTAAAACGAACCCATCAATATGCCCATATTAGCGTTTATTTATACATGATATCCACTTCTATTCATGCATATAGTTGCATATAGTTAATTTATGCACAAAAAGCCTGTCTTTGGGCTCTTACTGCACGAGCTTTACCCTTTCAAAAAGCCACAGGAGCAGGATATGTCCACTATTCAAAGTGCCTATGTAAACGCTGCCGAAACCAAAGCCAATGGTGGCGATCTAATTGCTATGGAGCTTTTATCACGGCGTTTTTTTGAAGGCCGAGGCACCACTCAAAGCTTTTCCAAATCTTTTTATTGGTCTTCTATCGCCATACAAAATGGCGTCAGCTGCCTGGCTAGCTTAAATGCTTTTGCTTTAAAAAACTTAAACGCACAAGAGCGCCAATCTGTAGAGCTGCAACTGACCCATTGCGGACCAAATCTCTAGGTTTGATTGCCCACTGCCCTATCTTTTAACACTTTGACAGTCAGTTAGGTGTGTGACAAAGTGGCAGCCCTGCACGCTTTGCCTCAAGGTACCCGCGTCTTTAAAAGCAATCATCTAAAGAGCTTCACAATGACATCAACGATCCACCAAAACATGGGTGCCAGCGCCTGGCTCATGCTCATTAGTTTGTCTGTACTTTGGGGTGGGTCTTTCTTTTTTGTGGGGGTGGCTGTGGTGGAGCTGCCACCATTAACCATAGTGACCCTTAGAGTGGGGCTAGCTGCTGTTACCTTGTGGTGTATTGCTTCCGCAATGGGGCTGCGCCCACCCAAAAGCTTAAGCCTGTGGGCTGCCTTTTTTGCTATGGGCTTACTCAATAATGTGATCCCTTTTAGCTTGATTGTTTGGGGGCAAACTCACATTCCCTCGGGCTTAGCATCTGTGCTAAATGCCACCACGCCTTTATTTGGTGTCGTGGTGGCAGGCTTGCTGTTGTCAGACGAACGCGCATCACCTTTGAAGCTTGTAGGTGTGGCTATTGGATTTTTAGGTGTGGTGGTGATGATTGGTATGCCATCAGTAGATATGGCTTCACAAATCAGCATTTTTGCCCAAATGGCTATATTGGTGGCGGCTTTGTCCTATGCATTTGCAAGTGTATTTGGGCGCAGGTTTAAAGCCACAGGGCTTAACCCTGTGATAATAGCCGCAGGCCAAGTGACCGCATCTACAATTATCTTGGCACCTGTGGCTCTTTATGTAGATGGCCCTCTGGCAGTGTTTGGCAACGCTAGCCCTAGCTTGAGTGTATGGGCGGCTATACTCACCTTGGCGGTGTTTTCTACCGCCTTAGCTTATGTGCTGTATTTTAAAATATTGGCCTCCTCTGGTGCAACCAACATTATGCTAGTCACCCTTTTGGTGCCCGTGTCAGCCATCATCTTAGGCTCGTTATTCTTAAATGAAACCCTTCAATGGGTGCATTTTGTAGGCATGGCACTCATAGCCACAGGCTTATCAGCTATTGATGGGCGCCTTTGGCGACGTGTTAAGCAAGCGCCTTAGTGGGGCTGCTGCAATAGATCAAACACCAGCCTAGCAAAGGTTTTGGCTTTGGTAGGGTTTGATAATAGCTGCATCATTTGATTGTTGTGTGCATCGCCACTGTCCATAATGGCCTCGTCTACGGCTTTGTTAAAATCACCGCGCAAAAGATCTGCGATAGACCAGCAAAATGCTGCTAGGTTGTTGGGGGTTTGTTCCACGAAGAAATAATCCTTGATAACTCACGTATTAATTGGAGGCGCACATTTTCGCAAGCCTTGGGGGTGGACGTTTCACAACATTTTTATTTATTAGTGTCTAGATATGTAAAGAAAGAAGTAAATCTAATAATATTGCAGTAATATAGGAATAACAAGAAAAAGTAAGAGTTGAAAGCACCTTTTGTTGATACTTTTTACTATTTCAGATGGAAAAAAGGTGCGCTCAAGCTGTGGCTTTGGGCGATACATGCACTTTTAGTAAGCACTATTTCACCCTTTACTGCCGTACAGGCAGCTTAGCAATAATGCGGTAACGAGAGGTTATTCGTTATAAGTTTACTGCCGAATAGGCAGCTTAGTCTCTTTAAGACCCACAAGGGCTTTGGTGATACAAAGCCCTTGTCATTTGCAACTGGCCATTTTAGACGCCTACACTCCAGCCGATTACCATTGAAAGGTTATTGTTATAGACGTAATATTTATTACATATTGGCCACGCCAAAAAATGATGATAAATACATTAGGTTTAACCATGACTATATCCAAGCACAGCACTAAGCTAAAAAATGCACTATTTTTGATAATGCTTACCTTCACTATTGCCACTTTTGCTAATGAAAAAGACCTTAGCTTTCCATTTAGCAAAGACAGCGGCAACTATTGGCAATATGTAAGTGATAGAACCATGGGCGGTGTATCTAATGGCCAAGTGACTCTAGAGCAAGACGAAGGCACCTATTTTGCTAGGCTGTCTGGAAATGTGAGCACCAAAAACAATGGCGGTTTTATCCAGCTAAGGTCGGGTATTTCGTTTGCCGATACTGAAAAAAATGGCAAAGCACTGCGCGGCGTGCGTTTAAAAGCACGAGGTAATGGTGAGCGATATTATATTTTTATTCGAACCAATGAAAACTGGTCTTATTCAGATTATTATTCAGCGTCATTTGAAGCAAGCCAGGATTGGCAGGTAATAGACCTACCCTTTAATACCTTTGAACGTAAGCAATCTCCCAGCTCCACCTTGTATGCTAAAAACATCACCCGCTTTGCTGTGGTGGCCTATGGGCGTGATTTTGCAGCGGATGTTTCAGTGGCAGATATAGCCTTTTATTACTAAAGCTAGCTCAGCTAAACAATGGCTTTTTTGCGAAATTAAGCACAGCCACCTTTGTGACTGCACACCAACACGCACTTTGCTAAAGCGCTGCTACTTAATTTTGCACTGTGGGATCTGGTCAACCACCGGCTTTCCTAAAGCCACTCTAAGCGCACGTTCTTCATCAATAACTGCTTGAGGAAACTGGCCCATAAAACAACAACACACATTTTCATCGATCATTGTTCTTGGCCCATGGGGATGAGCAATGTGGCGATAAGGGGCGTGGGTATGTCCATGCCCAGCGTGGCTATGCCCTTCATCTTTTTTAGGCGCATGTGTATGGCCGTGGCTGTGATCATGGCTGTGGCTGTGATCATGCACCTGTGACCCCGCTTCAGCCTCTGGCTGAAACTCAGCATGATGGTGATGAACTGTCACTTCACCAGCTGCTAGCTTGGCTTGAAACTTTTCCATAAGGCCATCATTTACTGCAGGCTGAGACACTGTCTCTTCAATTCTTTCTATAAAAGTATTGATCACGTGCGACTGATCACGCAAGTAATCTGCCACTTCAAAAGTAACATCTGGATGATCTTTAGCAACCTTATCAATATAGCCATGAATACGGCCAATTAGCTTGCCTGAAAAAAGAAAATAAGGCGCTACTATGATCTTCTTAAAGCCCAGCTTTAAGGCCATTTCTAAGCCTCTGCCTACCGACGGAAACGTGACACCAGAGTAGACTGTTTCACACCAGCCAAAGCCCATGTTTTCTGCCACTATACGGGTGAGCTTAGACACCTCTGCATTGGCTTGCGATACTGATGTGCCACGCCCTACTACCACCAGCATGGTGTCGTATAAGTCGCCAGGCTGTGGCATTTCCACTAGGCCCACAGACTCCATTATTCTATGCTGAAAAGCCATGATCATTTCATCATGCAGGCCAAGCTCTTTGCCATATTTAATGGTAAGCGCAGGGTTTTTCTGCATGTAAGTAATCAACACTGAGGGGATGTCATTTTGCGCATGCGTGGCTGAAAACAACATGCCAGGCACTGCATAAATATTGGTGATGCCTTTGGCAATCAAACGATCCAGCGCCATGTGAATGTTGGGTGAGGAATATTCCAAAAATCCATATTCCACCTCTAGATTTGGAAACCTAGCACGCAGGCCAGTGGCTAGCAGGCTGAACTCTTCTTCAGCAATTTTAGCTCGGCTACCATGGCCGCAAATAATGATTCCAGAATTTTCAGGTAAAGAATTTAGTAATGACATGTGGATCTCCTTTAGATGCCGATTATACAACCAGATAAACATGGTTAAATGCTCAATGCGTCTAATAATTCTACATTTGCGCCCAGCTCGATGATTTATTGGTGATGCCGATATGCATCTAATCAGTGGCAATATCAACCATTAACTAGGCTAGGTTTTTAATAAAGTTTAACGTGTGTTTAAGCTTGGCACAGAGCTTAAATCAGTTGGCTTTTAAAACATAGTTTTAATTATTAGGTATTCAATATATTCACAAAAATCAGTAGTGAAAGATAAAATTATGATGGGTGAAAAATCGCACATCTCCTGCCCCTTTTGGTTGCAAGTGTTGGGTCAGTTATTGGGCTTTACACCTTTTTTGAGCAGGGCATATTTATAAAATTAATTGCCCATCAAGAAAAGTTCATATTTTCTGCTATGTTTATAAACAATCATCGTAATTTTATAAGCTAAAAGCACAGGTCAGCTATGACTAATAACATTGAAGATATAATTCAACTATCGCATCAAGCTCGTCTGATACCAGTAGTAGCGGACTCTAAGAAAGAAGAGCGAGCTACTTCCATATTATTAGCCACGTTTTCTGTGGTTCCAGCTTTTGCACATAATATATTAACTGAGGCTGGAGCGCGGATTGGTAAAAGAACAGAGATCAAATGCTTTACAGAAGTTACTTTCCCAATAAAAGATTCTGACTCGAAGGCTAGACCAGATGGCCTCATTGTAATCACTCAAGGCACCAAAACATGGTCAGCATTAGTCGAATCTAAGATCGGTAGTTCAGAGCTAACCAGTGAACAAGTTGAAACATATTTGGATATTGCAAAATCAAACGGCATTGATGCTGTAATTACAATCTCCAATCAATATGCTTCAGATCCACGGCACCACCCAGTAAAGGTATCTAAGGTTAAAGTACGCTCTACAGGGCTCTTCCATTTTTCTTGGACATCGATACTGTCTCGCGCATATGTAATAAGTGAATCAAAAGCCATTGAAGATCCAGAACAAGCGTTTATCATGAAAGAAGTAGTTCGCTACTATAGCCATGAATCATCGGGTGTGAATGCGTTTACCAAGCTCCATGCTGATTGGAAGAATGCATGCGAAACAATTCACAACCAAGGATCGCTCACTAAATCTAGTGACATTATTCAAAATTCTGTATCCAGTTGGATCCAGCTGGGGAAATACCTATCACTTAAGTTGAGTATGCTAACGCAAAGTACAGTAGATGTTGTGATGAATAAGCGCTGGAAAAACAGCTATGCTGAATACTTTTCAGACACCTGTGATCAACTTACAAAAAGTCAAACCTTGACAGTTCAGCTAAATATACCTAATACAGCAAGCCCTATTTCTATTCATGCAGACTTTACACGAAGAACCATCACCTTTTGTATGACAGTAAAACCTCCACAGGATATTTCTCGCCCAACGGCTGCACTTAATTGGCTTACTCGACAGTTTAAGGGAAAGGACCAGGAAAACATCCTAGTCAGAGCAAACTGGGGCCGCAATGTGGTGCTCATCTCACCTCTTGATGTGTGCACAACTTGCCCAGATATGATAATTCCAAATGGAGCAAAATCACTTCCAGTAAGCCTTGATGTTGTGATGATTCTAGAGCTTAACGCTCGCTTTAAGGGAACAAAAACACTTGTAGATGAAATAGAAAATCATCTGCCAGATTATTACGAAAAAGTCGGAAGACATCTTACAAAGTGGGCGCCAAAACCACCAAAAATAACACCCATGACAGAAGAAATTAACGAAGTTTAAACAAAAAATTTACTTCTAATTCTCTGGATTATTCGTTCTAAATAAGGCTAATCTTAAACTTTTCAAGGCACAAACATGGACGTTAAAAAAGCACTTATAGGGCTAATCCTTTCACTGATACTAAGCAACGCAGCGGTGGTATTTGCAGCAGATTTAGAGATTTATGATGCGGGGAAAATTAAAACAGCTTTGGCACAGTTGCTCCCGAAAGCTGAAGAAGGTGATGCTAAAGCTCAATATAATACAGGGTTGGCCTTTGTCGCTTTAAAGGATGATAAATCTGCAGCGAAGTGGTTTATGTTAGCTGCAGGCCAAGGTTATGCCCCTGCTCAATACAATGCGGCAGAAATATATAGAAAAGGCACTGGCGTCTTACAAAATTATAAGACCGCTGAAAAGTGGTACACCCTGGCAGCTGACCAGGGCGTTTTTATTGCTCAATATGCTTTGGGAGTGATGTATGCCAATGGTGAAGGTGTAGTAAAAAATGATGAAACATCTATAAAATGGTACACCCTGGCAGCTGAACAGGGCTATGCAGCTGCTGAGTATGCAGTGGGGCTTATTTACTTATATGGTAGAGGCGTGCAACAAAACTTTGACACTGCAAGGCAGTGGTTTAGCTTGGCGGCTGCGCAGGGCAACCCTTATGCTCAATACTATTTAGGGGCTATTTACGACAATGGCTATGGCATCTTAGAAAATGACCAAACCGCTGTAAAGTGGTACACCCTATCTGCTGAACAAGGCATTACTCCTGCCCAAGTGGTGCTAGCAGGAATTTACTTACACAGCAGTGGTGCCTTACAAAATTATAAGGCTGCTGAAAAATGGTACACCATAGCTGCTGTGCAAGGCGATGCAAACGCTCAATATAACTTGGGGGTTATGAACGATACGGGTGACGGCATTTTAGAAAATAATCAAGCTGCTTTGAAGTGGTATACCTTAGCTGCTGCGCAAGGTGTGGCTCTGGCACAAAATGCTTTAGGGGTGATTCACCTGCAAGGTGATGGTGTTTTAAAGGACATAAATCGTGGCCATATGTGGTTAATTTTGTCAGCTTATAACGGTTCTGATCTAGGAGCTAAAAATAGAGATGCTATTACTAAACAAATGACACCTGCTGGGATTGCTGAAACACAAAAAATGGCTGATCGCTGTTTGGCAAGTAATTATACGAGTTGCTAAAGTCACGGGTTGGGCTTTTCTTCACAAATTAGCTTATCCATAAAATTTTTGAAGCGCCTCTGTCTGGTTTCAGGCTTCTTGGCAGAGTCCAGTCCATAAGCTATCGCATAGCGACTAGCTTTGGTGAGCGTTTGATAAAACTGCTTCGCCTTTGGCAGGCTTTCCAAGCCTGCCAAAAAGTCCGCTGGCACCTTCATCTCACTAGAGACATAAGCATTTTTCCAACGACCATCCGCCTGCGCAGCACGCACATGCACAAGCCCTGCCTCCTTTATACGCCCTGCTATTATCAGTCGATCTACGTGCACTGTATTGCGCTTAGACCAATTACTTCCAGCTTTTCTAGGCGTAATACGTTGAAGGTAGGCTTGGTCATCAAGGGATCTTTTAACACCATCAATCCATCCCCAACACAAAGACTCAATCACGACCTCGTCCCAGCTCACACTGGGGATCTTAGATGCCTTTTTAAACACCTTGATCAATAGCTCGCTTTGGGTGGCGTGGTTTTCTTGTAGCCACTGATTCAGCTCTTTTGGTGATTTAAAGGACATCGTTTTAGGCGCTTCCAGTTTGCACATAAGGTCAGGTTTTTTTGTCATAACAATCCATTGGTATGGGGATATGGCTTCACAACCATATAAAGGAAAGGTCTTTTTAGGCTCCAAGCTTTTAAAGACCCGAACCAAATTTAACATCAACTACCAAAAATCTATAGCTAAATAATAGAGGCAGTGATCCTGGCCATTGGTGTGTTTTATCTTTGATAAGTGCAGTTCAAAAAGCACTTTTGCTTTGCAACACTTATGGGCTAGCAAGGTTTTCACATGTTGTTTCCATTAGGTGTGATAGAGATGGGTGTGAAAATTTGTGTAAAAAACAGTGCAGATATTTATTTTAGAGCTAGGCTTATCCTTAAACTTGCTAAAGGATAGATAAATATGAAAAAGATAATGGCAGCTGCAATCATGTTGGTTTCAAGCATGGCCTTTGCCGCCGATAGACCAGACGATGTGCCTGACACGGCAGCTTGGTTTCAATACAGTGGCGGTTGCTTTTGGTGCACCGAAGCAGACAGTGAAAAGCTAGAAGGCGTATATGAGGCTGTAAGTGGTTTCACAGGAGGCACTACCCCAAACCCTATCTATCAGCGAGGTGGCTGGGGTGATCACCGTGAAGCAGCACAAATTTGGTATGACCCAAGCGTGTTGGACTTTGCTGACCTGGTGAATCACGTCTACACCACCGTTGATTACCAAGATAACAGTGGGCAATTTTGTGATCGTGGCCGCAGCTATGAACCAGCCATTTATTTCACAACCGAAGAAGAAAAAGCTATTGCTCAAGACTTAGCACCTGAGAGCAGTGTGGTTCCTATCGAGCCCACTAGCCGTTTTTACCCTGTGCGTGATGATCAACAAGGTTATTATAAAGGCACACTCTCTCAGTTGAAGTATCGCTACTACCGCCTATCATGTGGTCGTGATGGTCGCATCTTTGACTTACAACAAGAGCGTATCTCTGCTGAAGACGCTGCTTAATAAGAAGCTTGCAGCGTTAGCGTATTAGCTAGCGCTGCAAGGGTTTAGGCCCAGATAAGGATTGGGTGGCGGCTGTGGCAAGTCAGCTTGTGATGTGTATTGCCCACTAAGTTACCATTTATAACTAAAAACACCACCCATCCCATAGTGTTTTGTAGAGTTTGTTAATTCGCCTTTAATGGTAGGTCAGGTCAGTAGCTTTGCCCCAAAACACACGATAAGTGAACGCGGTGTAGAGTAAAATTGTTGGCATGATAATGATTATACCCGTAAGAATAAACCTCAAAGAAACAGGCGCAGATGCTCCTTCGGTTGCAAGTAACACATGTGGCACTACGTAAGGAAAATAGCTGTAGCCAAGGCCAATAAAGCTTAAGCTAAATAGCACAGCTATGGAAAAAAACGGTAGGCTATGACCAAAATCCTCAGCATGAGGCTGATTCCGTAAATAGTAATCAACAAAAATAACGATAGCGCCACTTAGCACTGGTAGTGGAAATAATAAAATAGCATTAGGCATAGTAAGCCAACGTGCCGCTACATCTGGGCTTAAACTAACATTCGCTATGCTTACCAAAGCAATACCCACAGCAGCCACCCAGCCTGCCCGTCTCGTCCAAATGCTGGCCCGCAATTGCAATGGCCCAGTGGTTTTCATAACCAACCAAGCGCCACCAATGTAAGTATAGGCAGCTGCAACGCCCAGAGCACTTAAAACTGCAAAGCCGTAGGCTACAGGTTGTGGGTCAAATCCCAAAACATAGCGGCCAAGCATATAGCCTTGGCTTAGCGCCACAAATAATGATCCCAACTTAAAGGCCCAGTCCCAGCTGCGTTGAAAGCGTGTGACGGCTTTTACTCTAAAGTCAAAAGACACCCCCCGCACAATGAGTCCAATAAGCATAAAGGCTGCAGGAATGTATAGCTCCCTAAGAATTAAGCTATGGGCCTGTGGAAATGCAATGAGTAAAATACCCACAGCTAATACTAACCAAGTTTCGTTTGCATCCCAGAATGGCCCAATAGAGGCGACCATTCTATCCCTTTGCTGTTTGTTATCCATAGGCAACAAGATACCAACACCTAGATCAAAGCCGTCTAGGATGGCATAAACTAATACAGAAAATGCCATAAGCCCCAAAAACACAAGTGGCAATTGTGCATCATCAAACATGGCGATTCTCCCTAGAAGCTACATCGGCTAAAGCTACGTCTGTTAAGTTGCCGGTCTCATATTCATCCACTACAACGGCTTTGCGTGCTAGATTAAACAAAGTGTGCAAATAGGCAGCCATCAAGATGATGTAGACACCTAGGTACATTGCTAAAGATAGGGCTACATTGTGGCTGGCAATAGTTGTAACGGCGTCGCTGGTTTTTAATACCCCTTGCACCAGCCATGGCTGGCGGCCAATTTCTGTAACATACCATCCTGCAATAGTTGCTACCCAACCAGAAAATGTCATTCCAACCAGGGTTTGTAACATCCACCGAGGCAAAGTGTCTCTGCGCCATAGCAACCACACGCCGATCCAGCTGACCACTAACATTAGCAGCCCAGTTCCCACCATGATACGAAACCCAAAAAATAACGGTTTTACGGCAGGACGGTCTTCGCCAAAGCTTGAAATCCCTTGTATTTCACCATCTAGTTCATGGGTTAATATTAGGCTGGCACCGTAAGGTATGGAAATTTCATAATCATTACGCTGAGTATCCTCATTGGGCCAGGCAAAAAGCACCAAAGGCGCACCTTGTTCTGTGTGCCAAACAGCTTCCATCGCTGCTATTTTGGCTGGCTGATATTTAAGCGTATTTATGCCATGCATATCCCCCACAGCTATTTGCACCACAATCAATAATGCAGCCAAAGGAAGAGACTGTTTGAGGGCAAGCTTAGGTGCGGATTTCACGTCCCCTTTTAATATACGGTAAGCTGACACTCCAGCTATTAAAAAGCTAGCCGTCAAAAAGGAAGCCAGCATCATGTGGCCTAAGCGGTAGGGCATGGATGGGTTAAATATAATAGCCATCCAATCTGTAGGCATCGCCACCCCGTTCTCCATGACGAATCCGGCGGGTGTATGCATCCAGGAGTTAAGAGCAATAATCCAAAAAGCCGATAGGCTGGTACCAATGGCTACAATAAAAGTGGCAAGTGTGTGCACTTTGCTAGGCACCCTGTGAATACCAAATAACATCACACCTAAAAATGTCGCTTCAAGGAAAAATGCTGACATGACTTCATAGCCTAATAAAGGCCCTGCGATGTTGCCTACCTTTTCCATGAATCCAGGCCAGTTAGTGCCGAACTGAAATGACATTGTAATGCCAGTGACGACACCTATCGCAAAGGTGAGGGCAAATATCTTCACCCAAAAACGATAAATACGCATCCAAACTGGATGCTGGCTGATTTCAAAACGTAATTTAAAATAAAACAACAGCCAACCTAGGCCAATAGTGATCGTTGGAAATAATATATGGAAGCTGATGTTGGCAGCAAACTGAATGCGAGACAGAGCTAATGTATTAAGTAATTCTGATTCCATGGAAACCTGTAATAAAAAATGAATAGTTGACTTAAGCTAAACTAAAATGGGCCCACCTCTAAAAACTAAGCCCGTTGCCAAATGTATTAGAGCGAAAGACCTAAATTACCGATAGGGGTTTGTTAACCACTCTCTTCCTTTGAGCATTGCGTGCCAATAGATAGAAGGCAAAACTTTGGTTTTTAGCCACCAAGCCCTGCGTGTAGGTTTAGTTCCATCAAGCAGCCATGTTGGAAATGAAGGTAATAACTTGCCTCCATAGCCAAATTCGGCTAGTACTATTTTGTTACGGGATACGGTGAGGGGGCAGGAGCCATAACCATCGTAAGTGGCTGTCAGAGGGCGTTGAGCCAAGTGGCTGATCACATTCAGTGCCACTACTGGTGCTTGCATACGGACTGCAGCCGCCGTTTTGGCATTTGGCGTATTCGCGCCATCGCCTAGACCAAACACATTATGATAGTGAGGGTTTTGAAGTGTGTCGGGTTTAACGTCAACCCAGCCAGCGGCATCTACTATAGGTTGTCCATACATAAAATCATGAGCCGTTTGTGGTGGGCAAACGTGCAACATATCAAAGGCTATGCTTTCTTGGCCTACTACAGCACCATCTTTTATAAGGTTAAAAGTGGCAGTCTGGCTGGGCCCATCTACTTTTACCAGCTGGCTATTAAGCTGTAAATTAATGCCATAGCCATTTACAGTGTCCATTAGCGCTGGAACGTAGGCCGGCACCCCAAATAGTACGCCACCTGCGTTATGAAATGCCACATTTATACTTTTTTGTAGGCCTTGCTGTTGCCACCAGTCAGAAGACAAGTAAAGTGCTTTTTGAGGTGCTCCTGCGCACTTAATAGGCATGGGTGGCTGGGTAAATAAGGCCGTACCTTGCTTAAGCTGCTGAACTAATTTCCAAGTGTAAGGCGCTAGGTCAAACCGATAATTAGAAGTTACGCCATGTTTTCCTAAGGTTTCACTGAGGCCTTCAATTGCGTCAAAATCAAGTTTCAGTCCAGGAGCTACAACCAAGGCACCATACTCAATACTGTCCTGGTTATCTAAAATCAACGTATTTTCGTCAGCGTTAAACTTTAGCGCAGATTGTTGTATCCATGTAACCCCTTTTGGGATCACCTTGTGCATTTTACGTATGGTCTGCTTAGGCGTAAAAATACCTGCACCTACAAGGGTCCAGCCTGGCTGGTAAGCGTGTGTTTGTGATGGGTCGACTAAGGCGATTTTGAGCTTGGGTTGGCGCTTCAGTAGGCTGCTGGCTACAGCGATGCCTGCGGCGCCTGCACCAACGATACAGACATCATAGTTGATTTTTGTCACGATAGATTCCTCTCACTTTTGGATGGTTATCTCTTATTTAATTTAGAAATAAGCTTATATCCAAATGATATATGCTTTTATTAGAGAAAGATACAACGAGCACCTAGGTGTTAGCTTGCACCTAGAGCTGCCCCATGTGTAAACCTCCCAATCAACGCGATAGCGCGCGAGACTATAAGGTTATGATTTATTAATGATCACTTTTGTTGCCTTGGTCTTTTGGCTTTTTAAAATCCGACTCATACAAATACTCAGCAACAAGTCGAACTTGGTTTTCAGAATAACCAAGCTTAGGCATCAAACCAAACTTATCAATAGCTCCAGTCATTAAGGCTTGATCTGTTTGAGGATTGGCGACCCAGTCCACTATGCGATTTACAAACTCAACTTTACCTGGGTACATGTCCCTTGTGTGGTCAACTAAAGCAAACACAGGTGGTGCTATCGAAGCTGGTGGTGTTTTGACGTGGCAAGCTGCGCAAAGGCTATCGTAAAGCTGCTCCCCACTTGGGTTGGTCGATGCACTGCCCATAGACATGGTGGACAATAAGGTCAGTGAAATAAGTGATCCGATCAATAGGTTACGTTGGTTCATAGTAGCTCCTCAAATAGTTATAATATCTTAAGAATTGATTATATATAAGATATATCTAAATTAGATAATATTTACATTAAATTACTGATAGCCTAGCTTTATAAACACTCCAATTGGCTACACTTTAATGCAATAAGAGATCAACAATGGAGCTACTTAGCGGTCGTCATGGTTTTTTTGCTAGTAAGCCAGTTGGCTGAGCGTTATCTAGATGGTCTGATAGTAACTTAACGAAACAGGCCTTAAATATGGCCTATGAACTAGGCGGAAAGTCACAGGGAGTGATATTTTCACTGTGCCGTGGCCAGCTTTACTTGTCCCTACAAAACACATATGTCAGATTATATCTGATATAATGTATCTTACGTTTGAACTTACCTGTATCCACCAAAACTTTAGTAAGTACGGATGTTGCAGAGCCACTAACGCTGCGATATTGGCTACGGTGGCCCTAGAAAGAACAAAACCCTGTCGAAAGAGAGCGCTTGGTCATTATTTACAAAGCGGGGTTATCGACCGAAAGTGGGCAATATAGGAGCCAACAAATTTGGCTGCAACCATTCTTGCTAGTATTAAATTCTGAGTACCCATGTGAATAAATACTACTCATTTGACCAGAAAGCATTGGTGGATATTTAAATATCAACTTTGCGACCAATCATTACATACAAATAAGGTTCGTTCAGTGACTCGCAAAATTGAACAGCTGTACGAGTAAAATACTATGCGTCATAAAATAAACCTTTCGATTATTCTCATTCTATTTTGGCTGCTGAATTCTGGCCACTACAGTTATTTGATGCTTTCCCTGGGTGCGGCTTCAATTGCCATCGTTGTATTAATTGCCCACCGCATGGAAGTGGTAGACCATGAGTCGCAAACCATCCATTTGTCCCTAGAATATCCTCGTTTTGGTCTTTGGTTGACCAAAGAAATTGTGATCGCCAATTTAACAGTTGTTAAGCATATATGGCTTGGCAACAAAACTATTACACCCACAATATCAGTGGTCAAGGCCAGCCAAAAAACTGACGCGGGGAAAGTTATCTACGCAAATTCAATAACACTAACACCAGGCACTGTGGCACTAGGTTTGGTAAATGATGAAATAATGGTGCACTCATTAATCCAAGAAAACATGCAAGCGCTTCAGGCTGGAGATATGGATAGGCGGGTTAGTAAATTGGAGAAATCATGGTAATTGCAGCGACTTTGGCCATTCTTGTGGCCATGATATTAGCCATCATTCGAGCGGTAATGGGCCCCAGCCTGTATGACCGAATTTTGGCCGTCAATATGTTTGGCACTAAAACAGTATTGCTTATTTCTCTTTTGGGTTTTGTTATGGGTCGACCTGAGTTTTTGGATATAGCGATGGTCTACGCACTTATTAACTTTATAAGTGTTATAGGGGTGTTGCGCTTATCTGACTCCTTTAGCTCTAAACACAATGGCCCCGTGGTTAATCCAGTGAAGAGGGACTCGTAATGGAATTTATACTTAGTTTACTAAGTGGTTTTTTCCTCCTATTTGGTAGTTTTTTGTGCCTTTCCGGTGGTGTAGGTATATTACGATTTCCCGATTTTTATACACGTATGCATGCCGCAGGTGTCACTGATACTTTGGCTGCAGCCATGATTCTTATCGGCTTGATGTTACAAAATCCTGAGACGCTGGTTATTATAAAACTCATGTTTATTCTATTGATGACACTCTTTATTAGCCCTGCGGCAAGTCATGCATTAGGGCAGGCTGCAGTGCTAAACAATTTACCTCCTTTGGTAGATTTGAACATCAAAGATTTAGATAACAGCACTGCCTCTGGAGATAAACCATCGAAATCTTAATCGACATTGTCTTATTAACACTTTTGGTTGGTATTGCCCTTGCGGTGAATCAAATCAAAGATATGTTTGCCGTTGTAATGCTGGCTGGTATCTACGGGCTTGTGTCTGCCAGCTTTTTTGTTGCAATGGACGCTGTTGATGTTGCGTTTACAGAAGCCTCTGTTGGCGCGGGCATTTCAACACTTCTTATGCTGACAACTGTGGCCATGACCGGCCGCACAGAACATGAGGCCAGCCATAAACCTCTTCTGGCTTTGTTCGTTGTTACCGTTACCGGTGGCTTACTGATTTATGGCACCTTTGATATGCCTTATTTTGGTTCTGCAGATGCCCCAGTTCACAACCATGTTGCCCCCCGCTATATCTATGATTCGATAAAAGAGATTGGGGTTCCTAATATGGTGACCTCGGTACTTGCAAGCTACAGAGGGTTTGATACCTTTGGTGAGGTGACCGTTATATTTACAGCGGGCATAGGTGTTTTAGCATTATTGTCGGTTGTAAGACTCCCTAAGACTGACGCTGCAGTTGAGGCCATTAATAACTCAATGCATGAAAA
>Ga0308023_1000104_pt1 | contig 24994 bp, 18 predicted proteins | sample Neamet418_FD_201294 | JGI IMG/M metagenome (GOLD analysis project Ga0308023, IMG submission 201294) | Marine microbial communities from water near the shore, Antarctic Ocean - #418 | ecosystem: Environmental > Aquatic > Marine > Unclassified | place: Southern Ocean | collected 2014-10-03
TAACGAAGACTTTATCATTCACCCTCATCAGGTTGTGATGATGCCTGGTGACGAAGTAACTGTTCAGTTACTTTGGATTGGTGAGCCTGAATTAGATGCTGAACAGGCCTATACCATTGTAACCCGAGAAATTTCTCTCCCAACTAAAGCAACCGACGAACCTGATCTAGGTTCTGAGCCCAGCACCGCACTAACGATGAGTATAAAAGTTCTAATAAATTACGAAGGTCGGGTTTATGTTGCTCCACCAGGTGCTAAACCTAAAGCTATTATAGCGTCTGTTAAAGAATATTCGGACTCTGTAGGTCAAGAAATAATTGAAGTTTTCCTTGAGAATCAAGGAACCGCCCATAAACCAACTCGATGGATGAACTTCATTTTCATACCTCTGGACCCTATGGGTGCTCGTCTCAAACAACAAGCCGTTACCATACCCTCATCGGAAATTTCTGGAATGAGGCCCCACCTTCTCCCCGGTACTCAACGCCGCGTACTCATTCCAAGACCTTCTGGGCTACCCCTTGGCAAGTTCGATGTACTCCTTTCGGAATAGTACAACAGTAAAAGCACCCTGCTGCCAAAGACCAAATCAGTTATTGGTAAAATAATGCACAACAGCAAGCAGGTTACCTCCCTGTTGCTCACTTTGGCTGCACTGTTCTTTCCAGTTGCGGCTATGACTGGCGACTTAGATACTGATAAAGAAATAGCAGGCAGTTTGATAGAGCCATCGCATGCCAAGCCTCTAAAGTCGCCTTCTGGCAAGACACGTGAGGAACTATTCCTAGAAATATTTAAACGCCCCGCGCTCATTATCCCAATGAGAAGTTATATTTTTCTAACAGTGAACGAAGGGGGTAGTCAGAAAGTGAAGGCCTTGGTCTCTCAGGGAGGCCTGGACCTGCTGATCGAAGGGAGCCCTGTAATTGCCGCTTTGTCTGAACAGTTCCTACTACCCAGCATCCTGCAGAGCTTAGAACGAAAAATAGACAGTGAAGGGTGGCTCCATAGAACCGTTCTGGAAGAGAACGGCATATCAACCTTATACGATGCAAAACAGTTCGAATTCTTAGTCACTATGCCTGCCAAGATGCGAACACAGCAAATTAAATATCTGTCCGCTCCGATGGTAAACCCCTTCACTGTTAATTCAATTCGCCCTGCTGCCATATCCACATTTGTTAATTTCAACCTAAAAACTGAGGTGACCAGCAATAAAGAAAATGCTGCAACAAGCAATACAGCTCAAATAGGTTTTTCTGCCGATGGCGCAGTTAACCTAAAGGGGGTGGTTGTTGAAGGGTCTACGTATGGGCAAATAGGTAATGAAAGTTCGTTGCAACGAGGCGATATACGATTAGTTTATGACCAGCCTCAGAACGCTCTGAGGTATACCTTAGGCGACCTGAACTACCCCACTATGGGATATCAAGATAGCGTTAACATGGTTGGCATCGGCGTATCAAAGAACTTCTCTCTCCAACCCCATGTGCGCACGTACAGAACAGAACATTTCGAATTTTTCTTAGATCATCCCAGCTTAGTTGAAGTGTGGGTGAACCAGAAACTCACAAACACCTTAAAGCTCGACGAAGGTAGTCACGATATACGTGGATTAACACAAATTACAGGCCCAAACGATATACAAATAATTATTGAGGACAAGTCTGGGCGAAAAGAAATTCTGCATTTTTCGTACATCTTCGATCCCCTGTTACTAAAAAAAGGCAAGAGCCAGTTCTCATACAATGCTGGGTTTCGGACTGAAAAGAAAAATGGAGCCTATTATTACGATGCAAAAAAGCCAGTTTTATCAGCATCCTATCGGCTCGGTTTTTCCGATGATATGACCCTTGGCGTCTATGCTCAAGCAGACACCTCACTCTCCGTAGTCGGTGCAACAAGCACTCATGCACTTCCTGTTGGCAAGATTGAAGTAGGTACAGCCGCAAGCCGCTCAGGCTTTGGCAAACAAGGTGTGGGGGCTAATATCGGTTGGAGACAAAGTTACAAAAAAAACGATGGGCGCTATATTCAATCCCAAGTATCAGCTCAATACCTCAGCAAGCACTTCAATTCAATCGATTCTGCCGGTGCGGCCCCTGTCACTAAACATAATGTAGTTCACATTAACGCAGCTCTTACGTTACCCTTCGGAAAAAGCCTATCTGCCAGGTTCAGCGCTGATTATGAGCCTACACGTGAATCTGGCAAAGCCAACTCTAATCGCCTGAACGCGTCACTTGCGTTCCCCATCGGAAATAGTATAGCCGCTAATGTTAGCGCCAGCTTTCAAGGTCAAAGTAAACCTGACAAAGGTAACTCTAGTCGCCTGGCTGCCAGCCTTTCCAGAAAGTGGGGTAAATATACTAATGTCAGAGCATCCCTGAGGAGATTTCGCTCTGAAGATCAATTAACACAAACAGAAGTACTGTTTGGAATTAGCTTCAAATTTTCCAATAACATGGGTGATTTTTCTGTGACAAAGGGCATTGGGAGCAATTCATTAGTATCTACGTGGAACCACAAAGGTGAACGCATTGAACAATCTGCATCCACTACGCTTGCAACTGATAACATCGCGTATATGGGAGAACTAGGCTATAAGGGAAGCCTAGCGGTTTCCTCAGTTTCATACAATGGGTCTCAAATTAAGAACAATACAGGTACAACCTCAGAAAACAAGATTAAGTTACACCTTCAAAGTAGCCTTGTATTTGCAGATGGCGCCTTCGCTGTATCCCCACCGGTTGCTAGTAACTTCGTTATAGTCAAAGGAAGGGAAGGGCTCACTGATATTCCTATGATAATAGACCCATACGGCAGTGGTAAAAGCAGGGCAAAATCCAGCTCGATCAGCCCAGCCGTGCACCCGCACATTCAAAGTTACAAGTTACAGGACTTTACTGTTGAACCTATTGACCCACCCATAGGTGCAACACCTCAAAAAATGACTTTTTCTGTACTCGGCACATACAAAGGTGGGTTCCTTCTAGAAGTCGGTAAAGAGCGAACACTCTTCGCAATCGGCAGGCTCGTAGATAACCAACAGGCACCTCTGGCCAATATACCAATTGAGATCCGACGTCTAGGTCACCTCAACGAAAAACCCGTATCAACATTTACCAGCCGAAGTGGTCGCTTCCAAATGCCCGAAATCAAGTCTGGCCAGTATGAAATCAGGCCAATGTCTGATGCTCAATGGGGAAGTGTGATCGTGGATATACCAGAGACTGAAAAGGATATCTACCGACTGGGTGATCTCGTCGTACAACCGTGATTATGAAAAAATGAATGGCATCAGTTGGAATTATAATACATACCCGCTTTGATACGTACTGATACTATTAGCCTATTGATGACTGCTATTGATGACTGCTATTAACTAATTGAGTATGTAAACCGCCCTTCCCTATAGAAGGATATTTTTAGTTACTTTACTTTAATTGAATTTTATAATTAAATTATCCTCCGATTCAATCTAAGTAGGTAACACTACTAAAATATTACACTCATATAAAATTTCTAATAATATTAGAATTTACTTTTAATAATGCGTAAAACAACCTATATATATTAATATACTTATAACATAAAATAATAGGTGAGATGATATATTTTAATTTTAGTAAAATATTTCTATACGTACTCTATTATATTATCGGATTAATTTTAAATTAAAACTTAAAACACAGTAAAATAAATTAGTTTTAGTTAATTATTATCCTGTAATAAAAATAGGATTTTATTAATATGACATTTAAAAATTCTGTATTACATATTGCTGTAGCCTTTGTATTGACACTTGGCTCTGCATCTTCTGCTATTGCATATCCAGTAGCTGTTGCTGGTGTCCTCATTGAAGTAAATGAAATTTTATACAATGTGAATAGCACGTCTGCTTCAATGGTAGTCGGCATACCAACAATGCATGTAATTGCTAGCGGCCTTATCGACAGCAACACGGCTGCTGGCTTTACGGTGACGGTTTCGTCATTAAATGCCGGAAATCTGAAAAGGATTGGCGGAGACTCTAGTATAGATAGCCTTGCAACATACTCAGGTTATGTATTTAAGACCACGGGAACGGGTACTTTGGGAACTGGTGCAAACCCTTTTTCCACAAAAGCACTTGTTAAATTAGATTCTGGAACAAAGACATTTAGTAGTGGTGCTGTCACAACTGGAACAGTAGATGCCGGCTATAAGTTGTACGTATTACTGACTCCAAGTCGTGAGCTTACTGCTGGTTGATACGAACCCAGTTTAATAGACACTCCAATTGGTTACAATGTAACGCAATAGGAGCCCAATAATGGCAGGCATGATCACCCGAAAAACCCAAAAGGACTTTACCCAGCACACGTGGGCTAAGACCAGGGAATTAATTTAGACCAAACTATCGCTATATTTACCCGCAATGACTCCACCTCAATTAACATGGAAGATCGGATTGGCCAGTTAAAATTAGGGTTCAGGCAGGCTTCATCGTGCTGAACCAGCACTTGGACAAAATCCCACCTAATACAATTGCTTACATCAAAGTGCTGGCCACATATTTTGCTGGTGAGTGCGTATACTTTTTGCTGCAGACCGAAATTACCCAGGCTGTGAATTAGTTTGTGTATTTATTTCTCAGGCCCCTGATGTTTGGAGTGGGTTAGCCATCACTGACTTAGGTATTTAATTAGCAGAAGTGCATACTGAGGCATTTGGTGGCTACAAGCTTTCTGGCTTTGGCGGCAGGGATAACGCCTTTTCAGCCATGATCAATATACCGAAACCAAAACGGTCTGGATCGAGCTTAGCAACAATAGTAATTAATCAAATGGAGCCATGATTTTCGTTTAACGTCTTTCTATATCCACTATAAAGCATAGGCTCATCAGCTTTTTTGATAATTAAAAGCTCACCAGAAAAAACCTGTGAGCGTTTAGCATTTTAGGGTCTGATATGCTGAAGGAAATTATGAAACACAGGCCTCAAATATTGCTTTGGCATTCACAGCGGATGAGTTTATATACGTTATTCCCTGTGCCTCAAATCTGGTTTTTCCCTGAAAATTTTCAAAAGCTAAAGGCAGCTCTGGGCACCCCAAACACACCACAGTGTCATCAAACTCTTTTTCTGGCACACACTGGCGCACTATTTGCTCAATCGAATGGGCAGTGCCTTGAATTTTGTGCTGGTAAAGACGACCAATTATGTCGACCACTTCATTTTTTTGACCATGCTCTGGTGGGTAACACACTTTTACTCCAATTTTTCCATGCTCAAGATAAAGGCCGTTGATGTCATGGTGGGCATAGTGCCAAGTACCAACATCCGGCCAATACCCAAAATGTTGCAATATTGTCCTATGGCTGAATACACACTTAATATGTTCGTTTTGATACCCGTAGATATTTCTTTTAAACGTGTGTGAGGGGTGACACTGGCAATGGCAATAATTTCAGCCCCACTTATCTCAAGCCGCCTTATGGCACGATTAAAATACTCTTCCCACACATCCCAAGAACCTGGCTCAGAGGAGCCTCTGTTATTAATACTAAAGTTTAGATTTAGAGATTCTATCGCTATTTCAGGCATAGGCACGGGGCCAGAAAACACTTTATCAGCATGATAGTTCTGACTCGCTTCGCAAATGCTTTGATAGTATTCAAGGGTAGACGGCCACCCTACTCCACCCACAATACCTATTTTTTTCATACTATTATCTACCTGCTACCTGTCGCTACGCTGATAAAGGCCCATGACATTAAAAAAATTTTACGCCACACACCACGCGATCCTCCAAAAAGTATAGCCTAGAAGATGATAATTGTGCTGGTTACTTATGGGCAGAATAGATCTATAGAAATGGCTAGTATTAAAGTTTTTGATTTTTCTAGCAGTGATCAGATTAACGACTACACTTTAATGGTACTAATAAATGGAATTAAAAAATTGAACGCCCAGAAAAAACCACATGAAATCAAACAGAACAATTAAACACATCAAAATAGACCTGGAAAAGAGCTATGAACAATGTAGTGGCACAGAACATAAAGTTTGAGTAATACACGCTTTACGCTCGCATTAAATTAATGGTGGCCCTGCAATGGCGACGACAAAGCGCCTGCGGACTAAAGTATGTTGGATGATACTGTGACTAAGATCTCCTCGTTGATCATGCCTCAACAACCGTACGAAACGTTAAATTAACCCTGGTCTCATTCACCGTTTTAGTTGGTGGCAAACGGTGCAGCCAGTGAGTTTGGGTCTCCCCTTGCATCACTAGCAAGCTGCCATGTTGCAACATAGAGGCGTGGGTAACTTTGGTTGCTTTATGTTTAAACGCAAACTTTCGCTGTGCGCCTAAGCTCACCGAAGCGATGGCACCATTGCGCTTTAGCTGCCTTTCGCTGTCACTATGCCAAGCCATGCCTTCATCACCTGTGTGATAAAGGTTTAGCAGGCAAGAGTTAAAGGTTTCCCCACTGATGGCTTCTATTTTGTTTTTCAAATCCAATAGCTGCGGTGTCCATGGCAACGCTGAGCGTGTGACTTTTGAATAGGTGTAATCAAATGCTTGGCTGCCATACCAGGCCACTTTGCGTTTGGTGATCACCTTTTTATCAAAGATGATGGCTTCATCGTGTTTCCACGCTATGTGGTTTAGCAGATGGGCAAGAAAATAATCCGCCTCATCTAACTCTAGCACCACACCATAATAGTTGGCCTCACCATCACAAGAAAGCAGATTAATGGGTGGGTCTAAGCGCTGAGAAAACAAGCTCACTTAAGCCACACTTATGGCACGGCGCAAGGCCATAGTGGCCTCTATAATGGCTAACACAGCTACAAAAACCAGCACTTGCGTAGGGCCAAATTCTACGATCATCCAGCCCACTAAAAGTGGAAAAGCAAAGATACCTATAAAATAGGTGAGAGCAAATATTTGCAATGTTTGTGGCCCTAAATGCTCTTCTGCGTCATTTGCAGCCATCGCCACAAGGATAGGATAGGACGCACCATAACCAAGCCCAAAGAGGATGGCTACCGCAATGTATAAAGGGATGCTGTCGCCACTAAAAATGAACAGCACCACACTGGCAGCCATCACATACTGCAGCACTGCGATGGTCAAATAGGGGTTGGTGCCCCCTTTAAATTTTACTAACACCAGCCTAAAAAACACCACCGTTAAGGTATATACAAAAAAGAAGGTAGCGTAGTTAAGCCCTCTAGCATCTGCAAATACGGTTTGAAAATTATTTAGGCCAGCAAACACACTGGCACCCAAGCACACCATAATGACAGGCAAGAGTGCTCTTGACTTAAGCACCTGGCGCAAAGTGCTTAGCGTAATGCGTGAAGAACGCTCCGGAGCAGGGTTTAGCGCATGCCGTTTGATAGGTTGGATGAGCATAAAGAACAACACCGCACTGATGAGGCAAAGGCTAGCGATAAGGTAAAAGGCAGTTTGTATAGGGTATCCAAACCCTTCAAGCACAGACGCAAACACAGGTGATAGACCAAATCCTGCCATTACAAAAATAGACAACAAGGTGAAAAACCTCACCCGTTCTGCAGCACTTACCAGGCGAGTGAGCACTATAGGCCCAAGGGAGTATGTGAGTCCCCATCCAAAGCCCAGATTTATACTAGCCACCACCAGCACTATGCCTACAGAGCTGACATAGCCATATAAAAACAACGCCAAGGCAATGGCTATGCAAGCAATGGCAAGTGCGCGCACCCTTCCAAATTTATCGGAGATGTGACCAGAGAAATAGACTGTCACTATGGTAGACACAGCCGTGATAAACAGCATGGCCCCTACCACTTTTTCACTGGCACCAAACTCAGCAAATAATCGGGGCAACATAAAGGTAAGCCCATAGGCTCCAGCTTGCAAAAATATAGCCAAAAAATACATGGCAAAGGTTATCGTTCTAGACATATTCAACCTACTATAGAAATGCCAGAGGCATTGGAATGATTCGATGGTGTTGGCGCTTTAGTGTCACCATCACCCAGGGTTAATTGCAGCATGACAGAATCTAGCCAACGCTCAAATTTATAGCCAATGGATTTGATAATACCTACCTGCTCAAAACCCATTTTTTTGTGAAAATCGATAGACATACTATTGTCTGAGTCGCCAACCACTGCGATCATCTGGCGAAAGCCTTTTACAGTGCACTCTTTTATAAGGTGCTTTAAAAGCTGCTGACCAAGGCCCCTGCGTTGCATACCATTGGCAAGGTAGATTGAGTTTTCCACCGTGTAACGATAGGCAGGCCTAGGCCTGTAAGTAGATGCATAGGCATAACCAAGCACTTGGTCATCACATACGGCCACAAGGTAAGGGTAGCCCGCTTGGGTAATAGCAATCGCGCGTTGCTCCATTTCTTCAAGGCTAGGTGGAACCTCCTCCCAGCTAGAAACGCCATGCAGCACTTCAGATGCATAAATGGCCTGTATTGCTGGCATGTCTTGATCACACACGTTGCGAATTAGGATCTGTGTAAGCTCTTTGGTCATCCTTAGGCCTATGGTATAGCAACCACTAAAAATTAATCAGAGCGCAGTATGGCCTATTTAGGGCCCAACCCGCCAGCATGCTTTGGGCTTAATTACATGGCCTTGGTAAGCAGCCAATCCACAAAGTGTTTTTTGGCAGGCAGCATGTCTTGGGTGTTGGTTTCTATTAGGTAATAGTCCCAAGCTGAAACAATGCTAAACGAGCGCAGCGCAATGAGCATGTCATTATCCAGTAGATCATCCAGCAAAGTACCCCAACCTATACCCACCCCTTGGCCAGCAATTGCAGCTTGCACAAGCAGTGTGTAGTTATTAAATGTGAGCACAGGTTCCATGGGAGCTACGCGCTGCTGCATTTGGCTTTGGCTTTGATTAAAAAACTCACGCCAGGTGAGCCAGCCATTACCTGCATCATCACCTAGCTTTAACAATGGCAAAGCCGCCAGTTGTTTATGGCTATCTATAGCACCATGTTGAGCCAATAATGCAGGGCTACATACCGGAAAAACGTGGCCTATCGACAAAAGATGAGACCGATATTTACTAGGCTTACCTTTGGCAAACACGATAGAAATATCATTTTTTTGGGCGGTGTAGTCTGGTTGAGCTTGAGAAGTGACAATGCGCACCTCTATTTCAGGGTGTAGTTTGCGAAAATGAGACAACCTGGGCAATAGCCAAAAGGCTGCAAAGGCAAAGTCTGTTTCTACATTAATGCTTTGCTGTGTAGGCGTTTTTTGTAGGTGCTCTAAACAGCTGGTTATTTGCCCAAAACCAGATTCCACAGCCTCATACAGCTGCTGCCCCACATCAGTGAGAGCCACGCCACGGTAGATGCGGGTAAACAGTAGCAAATCAAGCTGCTGTTCTAGCCTGCGCATTTGTTGGCTTACTGCAGATTGAGTAGAGCCTAGCTCATAAGCAGCAGCGGTAAAGCTTAAATGGCGCGCAGCTACTTCAAAGATCAACAAGCTTTGTGCAGAGGGTATATATTTCTTTAGTAACATTAGTTCACCTAATATCTTCCATTAAGTTTTGACTAGTTTACACGCTAATCAATGCTGTTAAAATACGGCCACAAAATGAATGTAAAGACTTGCATTACAAGCGTGACCAAAGACACATTGATTACCAAAATCAATGGTTTATCGAGCACTTCACTAAGCTTTTACCATTAAAAATAAACATAGATAACTAGGCATTAAGTTAACATGAAAATTGAACAAGTTACCCCCGCCATTGGTGCAGAAATATCTGACATTAGCCTTAACAACCTGAGTGAAAAAGATTTTGATGCTATCTATGAGGCTCTCATTGAGCACAAGGTGATCTTTTTCCGTGATCAAGATCTAACGCCAGAAGCACACCTTAATTTTGCCAAAAGCTTTGGCGAGCCAGAGCCTCCTCACCCCATTTACCCAAGTATTGAAGGCTATGAAAACATTACCTTGCTAAAAAGTGGTGCGGGTAGCAAGCCAGATGCCAATGACTGGCACAAAGACATGACTTTTAAGGCAAACCCTCCATTCACTAGCATTTTGCATGCTGTGCAAGTGCCTGCTGTGGGTGGTGACACCATGTGGTCCAACACCAACACAGCATACGAAGCCCTACCCAAAATGTGGCAAGACTATTTGGCCGACAAGGAAGCGATCCACGACATAGGCACTTTTAGAAATGACCTATACCTTACAGGTGGCATTGAGGCGGTGAACAATGGCCTCAAAAACACCGGCTCTGCAGTGCATAAAATAGTGAGCACACACCCTGTAACAGGCCTAAAATACCTAAATATAAATCAGTCGTTTACCCGCCATATTATGGGCGAAGTGCAGGGCGAAAGTGATCGTATTTTACAGTTTTTGTATCAGCACATGGCCAAGCCAGAGTTTCAGGTGCGTTTGCGCTGGCGCAACAACACTGTAGCCATGTGGGATAACCGCATTACCCATCACTATGCTATTTGTGACTACCTACCCAACGTAAGGCACATGCAACGTGTTACTGTATTAAATGACAAGCGCAAGCCTACTGGAGCAGCAGATGAAGCATAAAACGCTGGTTATTGAAGTGACCCGGGGTGACTATTTAGAAAACAGTCACCCGGTGATCGCCGTCATCTGTGATACCAAAGGCAAGCGACATAGCCAGTGGGGGGATGTAGATCAAAATATTTTCCCTCGCTCTACTGCCAAACCATTGCAAGCTCTGCCACTGATGCTCAGCGGTGCAGCTGATGATCTCAACCTTACTCAGCAGCAATTGGCGATGGCCTGCTCTAGCCACAATGGCGAAACCCAGCACAGCAGCGTGGTTACCTCTTGGCTGGGCCAATTGGGCATGAACACTGACTCGCTAGAATGTGGCGATCACTGGCCATTGTATCAGCCAGCTACAGTGGCTTTAGCTAAGTCTGGTGTAGAAGCCTGCGCTGTGCACAACAACTGCTCTGGCAAACATTGTGGCTTTTTAAGCTTTGCTCATCACCAAGGCATTGATCCAAAGGGTTACATTCACCATAAGCATCCTGTTCAGCTGGCGGTAAATGATGCCATGGGCGCCATGATGGACCTTAAAGTGACCGACTACCCAATGGCCATTGATGGTTGCTCTATCCCTACCTATGCATTGCCTTTGCCTAATTTGGCCATGGCCTTTGCACGCTTTGGCACCGGTGACCAGCTGCCTGATGATTGGCAAAAAGCCTGCCAAAACCTTTACCAAGCTATGGTAAACCAGCCCTTTTATGTAGCTGGTAGTGAGCGCCACTGCACCAAAGTGATGCAAGCCTATGGCTCACAGGTGGTGTGTAAAACCGGTGCTGAAGGTGTGTTTGGTGCTGCAATACCTAGCCTTGGCTTGGGTATTGCATTAAAGGCCCTAGACGGCAATACCCACGCGGCGCAAGTGGCGCTTAATGTGCTGCTAGATCACTTAAAGCTAAAGCCTACAGATAGCAGCTTTGAGCAACATTTGAAGCTTTATAACTGCAACACTATAAATGTGTCAGATGTACGGCTAGCTTCAGTGAACTAGCCATTTATATCAGACACAAAAAAGCCCGTAGTCCATTATCTAAATGACCTACAGGCTTTTTTTATAGCTGTGTGATTACAGGTTACTGGCTATCTGATCACATGAGGCTTTTGCATCACCAAATAACATTTTGGTGTTTTCCATAAAGAACAACGGATTTTGCACTCCAGCATAACCTGATGCCATGCCACGCTTAAACACAATTACGGTTTTAGCATCCCACACTTCAAGCACTGGCATGCCTGCAATAGGGCTTCCAGGCTTTTTGGCTGCGGGGTTAACCGTGTCATTAGCACCAATCACTAGCACCACATCGGTTTTTGCAAAGTCGTCATTGATTTCGTCCATCTCTAAAACAATGTCGTAAGGCACTTTAGCTTCTGCCAGCAACACGTTCATATGACCTGGTAAACGCCCAGCAACAGGGTGAATACCAAAGCGCACTTCCACGCCTTGTGCACGAAGCTTTTGGGTGATGTCTTGCACTTGGTATTGCGCTTGTGCTACCGCCATGCCGTAGCCTGGGGTAATTACTACAGATTTCGCATTAGTAAGCAAACTTGCCACTTCTTCGGCTGTAGTAGGCTGCACTTCACCTTCTTCTTCATCATCACTTGCAATAGGGTCGTTACCAAAACCACCAGCTATTACAGAGATAAAAGAACGGTTCATTGCTCTACACATAATGTAGCTTAAAATTGCACCTGAAGAGCCTACCAAGGCACCGGTTACAATCAGCAAGTCATTACCCAATAAAAAGCCTGCTGCTGCAGCTGCCCAGCCCGAATAAGAGTTAAGCATAGACACTACAACGGGCATATCTGCACCGCCAATAGAGGCAACTAAATGCCAACCAAATACTAAGGCAATAAGCGCCATAATAACCAAATAGGTGTCGTTGCCACCTTGGTTAACAAATTGCACTAACATCACAGCACTAACTAACAAAGCCAATAAGTTTAGCTTGTGACGCTGTGGCAAGTTAAGCGCTTTGGAGGACATAATGCCTCGCAATTTGCCAAACGCAACCAATGAGCCAGTAAAGGTGACTGCACCAATAAACACACCCAAAAACACTTCAACTAAGTGAATATTTTGCATTACTGGGGTAAGCACTTGAGAGTGATCTAAATAACTATTCACACCCACAAATACTGCCGCCAAACCCACAAAGCTGTGGAGAATAGCTACTAGCTCGGGCATTTCTGTCATGGCCACTCGTTTGGCCATATAAATACCAATGGCAGAACCAATGAGCATGGCAATAAGAATGTAGCTAAGGCCTGTAGTAAGAGCCATAACTTTAGGGCTTAGCAAAGTAGCCACTAGCGCTAGCGCCATGCCTATAATGCCAAGCCAAATGCCGCGTTTAGCCGACTCTTGTTGTGATAATCCACCAAGGGCCATGATAAATAATACCGCGGCGATAACGTAAGCTGTGATAACCATACCTGCTTGCATTGGTCGTCTCCTATTTCTGGAACATTTTTAACATACGTTTGGTGACATAAAAGCCGCCAACGATGTTAATGGATGCGATGAGCACAGAGATCAAAGCAAGAATGGTGACAAGATTTAGCTCGTCCCCTACCTGAAGCACAGCGCCCACTACGATAATGCCAGACACCGCATTGGTGATGGCCATCAAAGGGGTGTGCAAGGCATGTCTGACGTTCCAGACGACGTAATAACCAATAATGCAAGACAACACAAACACGGTGAAATGGCCTAGGAAGGCGGCAGGAGCATTGAGTGCAATCCAGCCTACCAGCACAGCACTTGCTGCGCCTAAAGCATATTTTACAGCAGCCGACATTTCCTGCTTAGCAGGCTCTATAGGCGCACTATCTTGTGCTTTCTTTGGAGCAGCAGCAGCCACTTGGATAGGCGGTGCTGGCCAAGTGACTTCACCATCTTTACTAATGGTAACGCCACGCATGATGGGGTCTTCAAAATCAATGACCAACTGGCCATCTTTTTCAGGGCAAAGCAGCTTTAGCAAATTGACTAAGTTAGTGCCATAAAGCTGTGAGGCTTGGCTAGGCAGACGCGCTGGCATATCCGTGTAGCCAATCACCGTCACTCCATTAGAAGTGGTAATCACTTTGCCAGGCTCGGTTAGGTCACAGTTGCCACCGCCACCGGCTGCTAAATCTACAATCACACTGCCTGGGGTCATGGTAGACACCATTTCAGCAGTGATCAGCTTGGGGGCTGGCCTACCAGGAATCATCGCCGTGGTAATAATAATATCCACTTCTTTGGCTTGTTCAGCAAACAAAGCCATTTCAGCTTCAATAAAGGCTTTACTCATCACTTTGGCATAACCATCGCCAGAGCCACTTTCTTCTTCTAATTCTACTTCTAAGAACTCAGCGCCCATAGAGTTGATTTGTTCTTTTACTTCTGGACGAGTGTCAAAGGCACGCACGATGGCGCCCAAGCTACCTGCTGCGCCCAAAGCCGCTAGGCCTGCAACACCTGCACCTATAATAAGCACTTTAGCAGGAGGCACTTTACCTGCCGCTGTAATTTGGCCAGTAAAGAAACGGCCAAAATGGTGGGCTGCTTCGATGACTGCACGATAACCGCCAATGTTAGCCATAGAGCTTAAAGCATCCATAGACTGAGAGCGGGATATACGCGGCACAGACTCCATAGACATGGCAGTAATATTACGCTGCGCTAGCTGCTTGAGCTGCTCTTCGTTTTGGGCAGGCGCCATAAAGCTGATCAAGTGACCGCCATCTTTGAGCAAATCTAACTCGTGGCACGATTGGCCAGGGTGCTCTAAAAGAGGGTTGACCTTAAGCACCAAATCACTTTGGTACACGGCTTTCGTGTCGGTGTTGATCGACGCGCCAGCAGCTTCGTATGATGCATCATCAAAGTTGGCCGCATGGCCTGCGTTTGATTCAATACAAACATCAAAGCCAAGTTTAATTAACTGTTCTACAGTTTTGGGGGTGGCAGCGACTCGAGTTTCGCCAGCCATAGGTTCTTTGGGTATACCGATAAGCATGGAATTACCTGTGCGTTGGTAGAAAAAACTATTTAAGTGATGTATTTTTTTTATTACAAATTGCTTGAAAAAATCAAACAAGCTGCATTTTTGCAACAATGTAAGAAAAGTGCAATAACATTCCCATTCAAACACTGTATACCCAATATATTATAACGGAAGTTATAAGTATATAAGCATAAGATATATAGCAACTATTGATGGGGTATATACACCAAAAGCACCTAGCTATTGAGTGGCAAGTGAATCCAAATACTTGCCCCATAACCAAGGTCAATAGCAGGCTTTATGGCATCTGTGTAGCCCACCAATAAAGGCGATTATTTTGTTGATATTAAACAATCCAGCCATAACATTGGCCAATGTATCCTATAGGATTGCTATACCACTACTCAGACAAAGGGCTTGGGCGAAGGCTGGTCAGCCTTACCTGCGATCACTCGATCTAGCGTACCTTTGCGCTGATGTGCATTGACTGCCTCTGGCATTTCTGCAGCCAGCTCTTTTATGCGCAAACGTTCAGCATTTGGAAACAAACGCCCAGCATCCTGCAAGCCTTCATACCGCGGCCATGCTGCATATTTTTTTTGCATTTGGTGGGTTTGGTAAATACTCATGTGATCTGGTGTGATGTCACGCTCTATCACTAGGGCTCCTGCAGCACTGGCTTGCGCCAACAAAGCAGCACCTGCGGTGGTGCGGGCAATAATGGAGTTGGTGCCAAGGTCTGTTTCGCTGTCTTCACGATTAGGCGAGCCTAAAACCCATGTGTCAGCCGCTGCTATATCTGCAGCCTCACCAATGCCGTCAGGGCACACTTTGCAACGAAAAGGCATGTCCCACATGCTTTCATCGTCACCCCAAAAGTCTAGATAGTGAGCATCAACTACTTTTTCTGGTGTAGTAATGCGAGTAGGCCCTGGGCAGCCATGGCCACGATAGCGCAAACCCGTGACTTCTTCTGGCTCTACGCCCATACGTCGATAAAATGCATCTGTGGAGTCTGGTGGTAAATAGCCACCACACACTGGGGTGAGCCAAAATTTTACCTGCTCATTCACACGTTTATCTTCTTCTGCATAGTTGCGCAGCCCCGCCAAGTCGCATGGTTTGCCAATAAAGGCAAAGCTTTGGTTGCGTTCTAACACCTTATCAATGGCGATCAATGGCGCCGTAGGCCCATACCGAGAGCCAGACCCTTGTAGCACTTCCTCTGGAGTAGTGCTTATATGCATTTCACCAAAGCTAGGCTCGGTAGTGTGGGCCTTGGCGTGCAAGATAAAATCCACTTGTTTGGTGTCCAACAAATAGCAAGCAAGCGCGCTCAGCACACCTGCCGTGGCGCCCACATGGCGCTGATGTGCATCGCCTGCCCAGCTGCGCACCATGCGTTTCCATGGCCCCCACACATTGTCTACCTTGGTATCGGTGGCAATAAGCCCTGCGGGCAGCCCCACAGGATGTACACCAGGGCAAACACGGTGCACTAGGTCAGCTGTAGCGTGATCAATGTCCTCACTGACAATAGGCACCAAATAACCAGACGTGCCCTTTTGCACCTTAATTAAATGCTCACCAGCTGCAGCCTGACAAAGGCCACACCCGGTACATAAGCCATGTTCTACAATTTGGTCTACTCGTTGTTTGGCGGTGAGATTCATAAATAGTCCTAGTGCGCTTTAGGGTGGTATGGCGCTGCAGAGTCATGGTTAGTAAAAGCAGTAGAAAGACATTTGTCTTTAAACCCAATTGCGCAATACTACTCCCTAACTGGCTCAATAGGACAGGGTTTTTGCATGCCCACCCTAGGCTCTTGTTTTAGGGTGGCACACAAACTAGGTTTAAAGAATGGGAAATTTTTGACGTATTTGTAGATCAATTTCTGGGTCTATGTAGGTGGGCTGATGCTTGAGTAACTCTTTCACCTTTATCTTAGCCCTGTCCCAGTGATCCATAGATCCTGCTTCTTTCCATACAATGGGTTCTTCACGGTCTGCAAGTTTTGGGTAGTAATAGTCTCGTTCCATAGACACCATGGTTTCTGTGGCATCTATAAAATGGCCAGACCCAGCTACAGCAGCCTTAATGGATTCAAAGCCTAAATCTTCATCGGTGACTTCAATACCACGGATAGTGCGGTGCACATGAGACAACATCTCGTCATCCATCACAAAAGCTTCAAAAGACACACCTAACAAGCTTGCCATCATACCAGAAGATTCATACACCATGTTGCCACCTGCCAGCCCACAAGCTAACGCTGAAAGGGCTTTTTCCATGCCCATTTGTGCATCGGGCGCTTTGGCATCTGACATGCTAGAACCACAGCCAGAGGGCAAGCCCAAGCTGTTTGAAAGCTGTGCTGAGGCCGCGTTAAGCAACGCCATTTCGCCGCCGCCACCACGAAACGCACCGGTGCGAAGGTCTATCACTAAAGGCCAGTTGGAGAATATCATGGGGTAGCCAGGCTCAAACACATTCACCATGATTAGCGCCGCTAAAGTTTCGGCCAAGGTTAACGCCAAGGTGCCTGCCAATGGTGCTGGTGAGGTGGCTCCGGTCATTCCTGCAACAATGTTGCTCATAGGCACGCCATGCTTCATGCATTCCAAAGCCACCATCACTGCGTCTTCACCATATTTTAGTGGTGAAATAACAGGGCTGATGTGGGCTTTGCAAAAAGGCTTTTCTGCAAATTTGCCTTGCCCTCCCATGGCCATGTCAAACATTTCCACAATAGGCGCCACATGTTCTGGCAGGGTGAAGCTTGTAGCCACAGGCTTGGTAGTGCCTTTTAACAGTGCATAGGCGGTGTTGATGTCTAGCTCATATAAGTCTGGCACGTCGGTGGCCACACAACAACGAGTGAACCAAGCTACATTGGGGAGCTGATCTACTAGGCGGGTAAGGTCGTGTAAGTCGGTCAAGGTGGACGAGCGATAATGCCCCGTCTCTAAATCGAGGGTTTGCACAGCGGCACCACCGGTGCCAAAGTAGACTTTATCGCCACCTACCTCAATGTTGTGCTTTGGGTCGCGGCCATAAAATGTGAATTGTTTACAAGCGCCTGCAATTATTTTTTCCACCATGGCAGACGGATAACACAGCCTGCCCTCATCATTGAGCTTGGCACCATAATCTAAAGCTTTTTCAAGCAACACAGGTGGCACATCGGCCATACCTATCTCATCTAATATACGCAAAGACTGAGCATAAATCTGCTGCACTTGGTCTTGTGTTAAGGGCCGATACTGCCCTCCAGATTGCCCAGGCGCACAGGGGTTTGTCGCGGGAGGCTTCGCCCGTTGGGCGTGCTTGGCAGCTCTAGCCGAAGGTCGTCTAGCCATGGGTCACCTCCACGTTTTTACTACGGGGTTTTAGGTTTTCAGGGTCATATAAACAACGCTTCACCACTTTGGCTTGGCAGTCAATGCCAATCACTTGAATAACAAACCCATCGGTTAGCTTGGCCACATCGCTTTTAATGTAAGCATAGGCTAGGTTTTTGTTAATGCGGTGGCCATAGCCACCTGAGGTGACCACACCCACCTGCTCTGCGTTATGGAACACTGGGTCGCCGCCGTGGGCAGGTGCTACATCGGTGTCCACTTCAAAAGTGACCAAGGTGCTAGCACAGCCTTGCCTGATGGCTTCTAGCAAGGCCTTTTTACCGACAAAGTTTTCTTTGTTTAGGTTAACAAAACGATCTAATCCTGCTTCTATGGGGTTAAATTCATCAATAATGTCAGCCTTCCAATGCAAGTAGCCTTTTTCTAAGCGCATAGATTCAGTAGCATACAAGCCAAACTTTGTTAGGTTAAAGGCTTTACCTGCTGTTTCTAGCAGCTTCCAAACCAAATAAAGCTGTTCATTAGGAATGTGTAATTCGTAGGAAAGCTCGCCCGAAAAGCTCACACTCATGGCTTGCAAGGCTGCATGCCCTAAATTCATAGCCCGCACCTGCATCCAGCCAAACGCCTCGGCGCTCCAATCACCACGTGGTGATAAAGACTGCAGCAATTCACGAGACTTGGGCCCAGCCACCACTAGTATGGTATGGCTGTTTGCCATCTCAGTGAGTGTGACAGTGGCAGGCATAGTGGTTGCCAGATAGTCTCGGTCATGCCATTCCGCGACGGCTGCAGAGCCATACCAAAAGTGATTGTCCCCAAGCTTAGCCAAGGTAGCCTCACACAACATACGGCCATTTTTATTGAGCAGATAGCACAAGCGCACCTGCCCCACTTTTTTGGGTATGCCGCCACACACTAAATGGTCTAGCCATTGTTCTACACCTTCGCCTTTAAGCTCAAAGCGGTTAAAGCCAGACACTTCCATAATGCCTACATCTTTTTGAAGGGCGGCTATCTCTTGGGCTACTATGGGGTGAGATTCGTTAAAGCGATAAGTAGCCGTTTCTTCAAAATCTTCTGTGGGCTTAAACATCAACGCCCTCTCCCAGCCATTTACGGTGCCCCATACGGCACCCAGCTGATCTAGCACGGGGTAAAGTGGTGTGGTGCGAGCCAGCCTTGCCGCTGGTCGCTGCTCGTGAGGCATGTGGTAATGAAACTCTTTTTGGTAGTCTTCTATAGCTTTTAGGCAGGTGTGTTCTGTATTGGCATATTGAGTGAAACGGCGCGGGTCTGTATACCAAGAATCCCACTCTGACTGACCTGAAACAATAATTTCTGCCAAAATTTTACCATGGCCACCACTTTCACCAATACCAGCACGCAGGCCAATGGCACAATAAGCGTTTTCAATGCCAGGAATAGGCCCAATTAAGGGTGCGCCATCAATGGTATAGGTGATGGGGCCATTAATAATGGTGTGAATACCCACAGTTTGTAAGGCAGGTAAACAGTCAAAAATGCCTTCCATATTATCCAAGCAGCGATCTAGATCATCAGGACAAAGTGCCTTGGTAAAGTCTGGGCTGATGCCATCCATACCAAAGGTTTTACAGCCTTGTTCATACACGCCTACTAGCAAGCCATTCTTTTCTTGGCGGCAATAAAAGTCATCTCGTGGGTCACGAATAATAGGCACACGCTTATCCAAAGCTTCAAGCTGCGCCATGGGTTCTGTAAGAAAATACATGTGTTCCATAGAGGTGACTGGGTGATTAACCCCTAGCATGTTACCCACTTCATTCACCCGGTAGCCTGTGGCATTGACTACCTTTTCACAGGTAATATCACCCTTTAAAGTGTGCACTATAAACTCGCCATTGGCTTTGCGGGTGATGTTTTCTACTGGGTTAAATCGATATACCTTGGCACCGGCTTCACGGGCTTTGCGTACCATTGCAAAGGTAATGCCTGCTGGGTCTATGTCGCCATCTAGTGGGTCCCACCATGCACCTAACAGCCCTTCTGGGTTGATCAAGGGATGGCGTTTGGCCACTTCGGCTGGATCAATAAACTCCATATCGGCACCCATGCCATTGGCCATACCTACCATGTGTTTATAGGTGTCTACCTGCGCTGCTGTGTTGGCAAGGCGCATGCCCCCGGTAAAGTGATAAGCAAATGGGTAATCCTCATCTTCTGCCAACTTTTTATACAGTGCAATACTATGGCGCTTTAGGGCGACAGCGGTCTGGTTAGCACCAAACTGAGTCACCTGAGCTGCGGCATGCCAAGTGGATCCAGAGGTAAGTTCATCTCGCTCTACTAAGGCAATGTCTGTCCAGCCGTGGTCTATAGCCAAATGATAAAACACAGATGCCCCGGCAATACCGCCACCAATCACCACAACGCGGGCGTACGAATCTACCTTTTCACTCATTGTTTAATCTCCACCACCATTTTTAATGGCGCTGTTTAACAGCACCTTGCAACGGCACTTTTATTTATCATAATCACAATCTACTCACTCAAAGGCCATCCCACAAGCAAAAAGTATTGCATTATGGTTCAAAAATATTCAACAATAGAGACATGAAACACTCTCTACCCCCACTAGATTCCCTCAAGGCTTTTGAAGCTGCAGCAAGGCGCTTAAGCATTACCTTAGCGGCTGATGAGCTGTGCCTCACTAAAGGCGCAGTAAGCTATCAAATCAAACGCTTAGAGCAGCATCTTGGGCAGCCATTATTTAAACGTACTACGCGCCAGATTTTGCTCACCGATGCAGGCCAAATGTTTTATCAAACCACCCAAAAAGTATTTGAAGACCTATCCAACCAGATACGCCTACTCAACCAACAACACCAACACAACCTGGTGATTGCAGTGACAAGCTATGTGGCCCTGCGTTGGCTGTCGCCAAAGCTAGCCAGCTTTTGTGCCCAGCACCCCACCATAAATGTAATTATTCAGCATGCCATTAACCAGCCTCACTTTAGCAAACAAGGGGTGGATATTAGTATTCGCTGGCAAGAGTGTTTAGACGGTTTTAGCAGTGAGACGGGCATCCGATTACCCATGCCCATGTTTGCTGTAGCTAGCCCAAGCTTAATTGAGCGTTATCAATTGTTGGCAGGTGGCCTAGACACACCAGCAAATCTTGGCCAAGCACCATGCCTTAGTATTCCCTTACTGTGCGAAGAGCGAGACTTAGATATGTGGCAGCTTTGGTGCCAAGGGCAGCCCTTAGCCAACCCCCGCCATATGATTGAAGATGCCAATGTGCGCGTGCAAGCGGCCATAGATGGCCAAGGTATTATGCTGGCAGACGCATTGATGCAAACTGAGATAGATAACCAAAGCCTTGTGCCTGTGAGCACCCACCAATTGCTAGGATACGGGTATGTTATTTCTCCCCACTCTACCCACGCACAAGTGCAGCTTTTAATGCAGTGGCTACAAACATACGGCCACTCATTTTAACTAGTGTTATCAGCCACAAAAGTGTCTATAGTGAGCCTTTAATTTTTATCAGCAGTTTGCCATATGTCCAGCACATCAGAAAACCTAAGGGGCATGCTTTACATGACCCTTTCCATGGGGTCTTTTACACTAGCGGACTTAGCCTTAAAATGGGCCTGTGAAATATTGCCCACAGGGCAAGTGATGTTTATCCTGGGCTTGGGGTGCTGCGCTTTATTTTGGTCTATCGTGGGCCGCAAAAAAGAAAAAGCCTTAACTAAAGTGTTTTTTGTGCCTGCAGTGCTCCTGCGCACCGTGGGTGAAGCGGTGGCTGTTATCTTCATCTTTTTGGCTCTTATTCACTCGGCTTTCACTTCGGTGGCGGCCATTTTGCAAACCTTACCTTTATTAATGACCCTAATCTCATTTTTATTTTTAGGTGAAAAGGTGGGTGTGCATAGGCTTGTGGCCGTAGTAGTTGGGTTTGCAGGGGTGTTGCTTATCATCCGCCCTGGCCTAGACAGCTTTGACATATTTTCTTTGTATGCGGTGCTTGCGGTCATCGGTATGTCGATGCGCGATGTGGGCTCTCGCTTATCACCTGCTAGCATTTCAGCATCTATGCTGGCGCTCTATGGCTCTATGACCTTTGTGTTGATCGGGCTAGTAATGATGTATTTTGGCGGGGTGAAAATGCCTACCCTGGAGGCCAGTGGTTATTTGCTGGCCATGATCTTATTTGCCTCCAGCGGCAGCTATTACACTACCAAAGCCATGCGCGTGGGCGAGATCTCAGTGATTAGCCCAATGCGCTACACCCGCTTGCTATTTGGCATGCTGGTGGGGGTATTTATCCTGCATGAACAAGTGGATCTATACATGCTAATAGGCTCAGCCATTGTGGTGATGGCTGGGCTCTATGTGCTGTTTAGGGAGCAGCTTCAAAAAAAACCACTGCAAGTAGAAGTGGTTTAAGAGCAGCCAAATAATAGGATACGTGCCCAATAGCACCAAACACAGAGCACTTAATACCCATGCATCATCACCGTTTTATACTGAGCGATCTTCACAAAGGCGCTCTACTTATTCTCTTGTCTGAGCTAGCACTGGTGCTAACTGGGGTGATGATCCATGCGCTTGTGGAGTATGTGCCTACGCAGGTTTTGGTGTTGGCACGAAATGCCATAGGCCTGCTGCTTTTTTTGCCTTGGCTAATGCGCAATGGCACCGGTGCTTTAGTGACTGCGCAGCTACCACTGCACTTGGTGCGCTCTGTTGTAGGCATTATCGCTATGTATTGCCTATTTTACTCTTGGGGGCATTTGCCCCTAGCCCAAGCCGCTTTACTTAAACAAACTGCGCCTTTATTTATCCCTATTGTGGGCTTTATTTGGCTCAAAGAACGCATTACCCTATGGACGGTCGTCGCCATTTTGGTGGGTTTTGTGGGGGTGTGGGTGGTGCTTAATCCGGGTAGCCATACGCAAACTCCTTGGGTGGCTTTGTTGGCCATTTTTGGGGCTTCATTGGGCGCTACTGCTAAAGTGGTGGTGCGTAAGTTAACCCTCACAAACAGCAGCATATTAATTGTGTTTTATTTCTCCCTATTTAACACCCTATTTTCCTTAGTCCCTGCTTTATTGGTATGGAACACCCCAAGCCTTTGGCTACTAGGTGGTATGGCAGTAATGGCTGGCTTTGCTACCTTAGCACAGCTGCTTTTGAGTAAAGGTTATCGGTATGCACCTGCTGGGCAGTTGGGCGCTTTTACCTATGGCTCAGTTATTTTTGCCAGTGCATTGGGCTGGCTTTTGTGGGATGAACTAGTCACTTATCAGGCCATGATAGGCATGGCGTTAGTGGTGATTTCGGGGGTGATTGTGCTGCTGGCTTCGGTTAAGGTAAAAACCTCAAGCTGATCTTAACCCCTTCTTGCCCCTATGTTGCTGTAAATAATCAATATTTATACGCCAATCACAGGCCAAAGGCTATGATCTTACACCTCATTATGCAATAGTGCTGTATTGATCATTTATTGCGTTTTCGCCCTGTTAATCGCAATTCAAAGGCCTAGCTCATGCTCTGCGGACCCTTTTTAAGCATTTCAGATATTCACAAAAAAGTCTCTGAAAACACCTCAACTGCTATCCAACTAATCAATCAAGCTCACTCTTGCTTAGCGCAACATGAGCCAACATCACAAGCATTTAGAGCCATTGGCAACCCACCTGCTGTGGCCCCACAAGGCTTGTTGTCAGGCGTGAGTGTGTCGGTGAAAGACCTTTATGCAGTCACAGGCTTTGATACCTTTGCAGGCACGCCGCTAGCGCTACACGAATTTGACACCTCTGGCACCTTGGTGCAACGCCTGTGTGATGCGGGTGCTTATATGTGTGGCAAAACCCACACTGTAGAGTTTGCTTTTGGTGGCCTAGGCACCAACCCCCACTGGCCAGTGCCTGTAAACCCATTTGCTACCAATCAACACCTTGTGCCTGGTGGCTCTAGCTCGGGTGCGCCTGTGTCACTTTGGATGGGTGCTTGTCAGCTAGCTTTGGGCTCAGACACCTCAGGCTCGGTGCGTGTGCCTGCTGCATTTTGTGGCACATTTGGGCTAAAAACTAGCTCTGGTCGCTGGGAAAGAGATGGTATTGTGCCCTTGTCACCCAGTGTGGATACCGCAGGTTTGCTCGCTTTAACTGCAGCCGATGCACTTTGGGGCTTTGCCGTGCTAGACCCTGCCACATGTGATAACCCACAGGCGTTTATTGACCAGTACACCTTGCCAAAATCTTTTGAAGGCGTTCGCATTGGCGTCATCACGGCTCTATTTAAAGACTGTGAAGGGGGGATAGATCAACAAGTGATGGCTAGCTTAAAGCAGCTAGAGGCCTCTGGCGCCACTTTGGTAGAGCTAGACTGGCCTTACCTTGAAGAGACTTACCAGCTGTTTTCACAAGGTGGGTTTTCTGCGTTAGAGTTTCCAGCGTTTATACGTTCTAAAGAGCGCAAACCATGGTTTGATCAGCTAGCCCAAAGCACCAAAATGCGTTTTGCCCACCTTACAGACGCTGATATGGCAAATGCACCCGCCATAACCGCAGAAAAAAATGCCCTAATACGCACATTTAATAAAGCCGCAGAAGCCGTGCTAGCCACAGTGGATTTTGCGGTTTGCCCCACCTCGCCTATTAGTGCCCCAGCATTAGATTATGTAGAGGCCAGCATTGAGCACTATAAAGAACGCAATCTCAAAGCCCTTCGTCATACCCAAGTAGCCAATTTACAGCACTTGTGTGCGGCCACCTTGCCTTGTGGCCTGGATGATTTCAACATGCCTTTGGGTTTACAGATTATGATGGGGCACGGCCAAGACCAAGCACTGATGCAGTGGAGCTGTGCGGTAGAAGCTATTATTGGCGATGCTATGCATCACTACTGCTAGGGCATGTCGATGATTAAAGCTCCTGGTCTTCAAGCTTACACAATGCTGGCTCTGCAAGCTGCTGTGTGGGGGTCATCGTTTCAGGCGATCAAATATGCCTTAGATGGGTTTGGCCCCATTACTATTGCCGCAGGACGCATATCAATT
>Ga0308023_1000119_pt1 | contig 23763 bp, 13 predicted proteins | sample Neamet418_FD_201294 | JGI IMG/M metagenome (GOLD analysis project Ga0308023, IMG submission 201294) | Marine microbial communities from water near the shore, Antarctic Ocean - #418 | ecosystem: Environmental > Aquatic > Marine > Unclassified | place: Southern Ocean | collected 2014-10-03
GCTCTGTTCTTCCATCTCCATCTCCTCCTCCTCCTCCTCCTCCTCCTCCTCCTCCTCCTCCTCCTCCTCCTCCTCCTCCTCCATTGGTTCATCAAACTCGTCGTACGAGTAGTCCGTAAATACCTCGGTGGGAACGTTCGTAACAAAATCGGCATAGGGGCCTTCCAAAGCCATGCTCAGCTCTCTTTTCATTTGGCTGGCAAACAAGTTGGATGTGTCCGTACCTAGTAATCCTACATCGTATAGGTAGACCATTCCCAACGACCACTCGTCGCTATCTGGATCTCTGCGGAGTAACACGACCCCGAACACCGACTCTGTGTCTCCCGTGGAGCTGTAGTTGCGAAATATCCTATGATGGCCCATGACCTGGGTGAAATGTCGGCTCACCAGCGTGAGCATAGCGGGTGCCTTGTCGAATAGGTGCGTGGCGATAGGAATGTTAACTTTGTCTCCCGACCCGTAAACTAGCAATACTGCTTTGCCCACGTTAACCATCTCTTTCAGAGACACGACGAACTTACCCGCCAGCTTGTTCTTGTTCATCTTCTGCCCCCCAACCGGTGTTCGGTGGCGGTCGAACCTGGCCAAGCTAGGGAGAACATGGTAGTCTACCCCTTTCAGCCTCCTGGCGAGGTGTTCGTATTGCTCGGTGGGATACATCGAGATGTTCTTGGTGAAGAATTTGGTTACCTTCCTACCTGGCTTCGCGTACAACGTTTCGCCATACATCACTCTCTTCCCATCTTCCGAGTTTGCTTTGAACAGGTCAGCGTTAGTCCATCCTCCCCCCTCCAACTTGCTAACGAAGAGAGCTAGCGCCATCTGCGCCCGTTGGGTGCTGTCCAACCCGTTGCAAGTACGTTCTAGTTCGGTGGTCTCTTCGTCGGTGATGTAGATCTTCCGGCCCCCATGTTGCGATATTGTTTTCAGTTCAAGAACGACCCGGGGTCTACCCTGCTCCGCTTCCTTGCTTGAGAAGTTACCCAGCTTGTCTTTGTCGCCGGAGAAGTGTCCAATGCCATCCAGGATGTTTGTGAAGGCGGACTGTTTTACGGCGCACATGGCATCGGGGGTCATCGCGAAGTGTGGAATGGATGGGTCGCACACCCGTCCGGGCATGAAGAATTCGAAGTCGTCGATTTTCAAGCCGAACACGTGTTCTGCAGCTATCTTGCACATGTCCACGCCGAAGCGGTGGTGGAAAAACGAGCCTACTTCCAACGGATTGTCCGACTTGGTTTTGTCGAAGGGTACGTTGATGAATGCAGCTCGTGCTAGACTTCTGTCCGTTGTCCTGTTCGATATCAACCCTCCTGTGCTCGAGTCATCGCCCAACCACCACTTGTTCCCCGTCGTGGTTAAAGCTTTGATGAAGCTACCGGTTCTTTCTGTCCCGAAGGTTCCTCCGAAGTTGCGCGGCAAAGGGGCTGTACCACGGGTGCACATCAAGTCGACGGCCACTATAAAGTGGTGCGTTTTCAGTAGAGCAGCCAAAGTCTCGTCGAGTTGGGTCAACCTATAGTAGGCTGCCATCATCTGATCACGATCGAGTAGTTCTCGACATTCGAGCATCCTCGTCGTTGGCACGGTCTCGTAGCACTCGTGAATCAGGCGACCAATAGAAGAGCGGAACAGATCTACGTAATCCATGATGTGCGACATAAGTCACTTGACGAGGAGAAGTATTCGATCTGCTCCAGTGAGCGAAGGGAACGAAGAGCCCGTCGGGCCAGCTATACACACAAAGGGTGCCACGGTGCCGCACAAGAAGCCTAGGTACATCGAGGATTCGAGTAGCTCCGAAGACGAGGACTCCCGATCTGCAGTATCCTCTTGTAATATGACAGACAACGCCTCTGCCATGGGAGATGACGACCAGATCAATTTCCCGACTAGCGACGAAGAGGGTGCTGTAGATCACGTAGAAGCCTCGACGGATAGCGAGAGTGATAGTGGTAAGGGGTTGTCCTCGAGTACGGAATCGCGCAACACTATCGCAGATTTCCTATCCAGCGACGAAGACACGTATACGTATGAGGCAGAAGAGAAACTTATATATAGTGACGATTCGTCGGTCTCTTCTTCCGAAGGAGGCTATTGGTATGTTCCAGAAACCGACGAAGAAGACGATAACGAGGAAAGGAATGAGGATCGATGTTGTGATGGTTGTGTTGTTCCCGAAACCGATGACGAAAGTGATTTACTCGATGACAATGGGTCGGATGTGGTGGATGAGTGTGAGAAAAATTAAAAAAAAAACAATAAAAATGGTTTATTTGTTTTTCAGAGCAAACAAATCACTCACGGTCGCCATCAAAGTCGAGTAGTCGTTCTTAACAACAATTTCCTTCGATGAGTCAACTACGTCGGTTCTGCCGTAGAACAATATAGGAAGAGCAAATAACTGGTTCTTTTCCGAGTGTCGGTATCCATCTAGAGTGACAAAGCCTCCCGTGTCCGTCTGCTTGGTAAAGTATTGCAGGGCATCGTTGTCGGCGTACAAACGGCCAGATGCTGGGCTGGTGCCTTCGGTTAAGATGGTAATGTACGCAACCTTAGCCGGTAGTAGAGTACTGGAACCATAGTTGATAAGTAAATGATCTCTGTCGGTTTCTTCCATGAAGCGTATACCGTCGTTCCTTTGACCACTGTCGAGGACCAGTTTGTCGCCTAGCTTACCGTTCATGTCAAACGAAGTAACTTTCCTAACGTATGCGCCAAACATATCGAAGAAGGGAATTATTCTTTTATGAACTCCTTCGAAGAAGGCATCCATAGCCATACCGGGGTAAGCTATGTCGTCATGGCGTTCGCGTTTTGACGCAGCTAGTATTAGGGGCGGCTCGGTGTCTTTGTTGTTTCCTCTAAGTCCCAACATCGTGTAGAACAGTAAACCTGGGTATGCTGTCGTTGTCCCCGAGTAACAGATAGTCGTCTTCTTGTTCGTCTCGACGGAGACACATCTAGCCAGAAGGAGGTTCATAGCCGATGCGTCGACGTGGCTTTCTTTCAGGGAACTGGCACATAGACCGACGCCTAACAGGGCTAGGTACATCTTCTGCACGCATCGTAGGTTGGGTGTGTTACCGTTGAGTTGAGCGTTGAACGAGGATTGCATAGACTCTTCTATCGTAGAGTACATTTTCTTAAACTCGACCGCCGACGCTTTATCCAAGTTCAACAGTTTACCGACGGGGCTGTCCATTTGTAAAGTGCGGCCCGTTCCTCCCGAAGGTCTAAAGGCAGATAGGGCTCTCTGTTGGTTGTACTTGAAAGCACTTCTCAGTATGGCCAATGCTAACACCGCCATGGCTCTGGGTGGCACCGGGGCCAGCGATTCCGACACTTCCGTGCGGTAGTCCGTGTTTTGATTTAGTGGAACCTGCTTGGTTATTCTTCTCATCAGCTGCAAGCCTTTCGACGGAGAGGTCACGAAGAAGTAAGAACCCCGTCTGAACTCACGAACTACCTCGTCGCACACGCTTCGCAGGGCTTTGGTCAGGTACGACAAGTTGTGCCCATCGAAGTAATTGGATGGGTCCCTCAGGAAATCCTGGTAGTGTTTACCCTCCTCGTAAGCGCCTAGAGCCAGATGAATTGCTATCTCGACATCGGTGAAGATTTCGCGTGGCATCGAGACGGTGTCTATTGGATTGAACTGGTACGTCGAGAACAACGAGGCGAAGTTTGCCAAATGATATCCGCAATCGGGAGCAAAGTGTTTCAGTCGTATCATTTGTGGTTCCGGGAGCGGTTGTCTATTATGGTGGGTTGTCCTCCCTTCTCTCAACACCTTCATCTCCCTATCTGCGTAGATGATACCTAGCATGGGGTTGTACTTGGGGTAGTCCGACGTAGAAGGTTCACCTGCTCGAGCGAACACTGTCATGAAATCCATGAACCATTGGCTAGTGTGTACTGTGGAGGCCGGTTTTAGATTGGTTCCAGTTGTCCGAAGGAGCAACATCTTCTGTTTCTCATTTACTTTACGGCCGTACTCCTCCCTCTGTGCTCTGACTAGGTTGTATTGTGAGAAGTAGGGCCTCAATAGCAAGTCGTCCACGTCGGGCGAATCGATGAAAGAGGGTAGTGGATCTGCGTAAGTCGCGCCGAACGAAGACGTTCCAGCACGGTCACCCAAGTAGACTAGATCATTATCCGACAGGGTGCTTCCCAACACTATCATATTGGACACACGTGCAGCCTCGTGGGACAACTGTGTTTTGGACCTGACCGCTTCTAGAAGTTGGTCCCACGTGGCGTTTTTCACTATCGCCCGTATCTCAGCTTCGGTCATTTCCTCCTCGTATTCTTCATATCCGGTGGTTTGGTGGCGTGTTGGTGGTGGTGGTGGTGGTGGTACCTCCGTTTCGTTAACGACCACTTGAACGAGAGCGGCTGTTTTTGAGACCAACGAGCTATATTTACTTCTCAGTTGGGTCAATTGATGTAAAGAATCGGCGACGATCTGGTTGCGTTCCCGTAGTTCTTTATTTTTTGTGTATTTCTCCAAAAATGCGGTGGTTGCTCTGTAGAACAGATGGTCGGTCTCTGTTCGAGGTGTTTTCCGGCGCTTAAACATAGCAATGGGCGTTGATCTGCTCTCTCCTGCCAACAACGAACGACGTGGTCCTTTCTTGAAATGGCTGGTTATAGGAGGACTGTTCTGCCTACTGTGGGGAAGCCTGTTGGTGTTGGGGGTTGTGTACCACGTGGAATACAAGAATCTATGCTCGACGGAAGATGACGTGTTTGGAATATTTGGAATATGTTTCCTGGCTTACCTATTCGCACGATCCTCGATGTCTGAAGTACTAATGTTCTTAGCCGAATATATGCGGAGGAAGAAGACTATTGTGGTTTGTCCCATTAGGATGAATGACGTGTTCGATACGAGTACTCGAGTTCGATTGATAAACGCTCAGATCATGGCTTGCACGAGCGATGATCGGGTTGAAGAGAACAGCACAGCATCGGCACCCCCTTCGTCTTCTTCCCCGTCTATCGAAGAAGGACGAACAGACTCGATTAGGAGGGCACTGGTTTTATTAAATACACGAGTTCAAAATATCTCCAAAGAGCTCGAGAGACCTAGACCGTCGTCGGGGACATCTGTACAAAAACTACTCATAACCACCGACGTCGTACCCATGTTCTCGCTCATCTTCCTCGTGGCTTTAGGTATAGAGGCTACGGACGAGTTCGGTTTATCGTGTGGCTACAGGTCCCGGATATATAATTGGACCGTAACATCCATAGTGTTGCTATACCTCGTTCTCGTCGGTGTACCCATGCTAATACAGCACGTACGGCACTTGAAATTCAGGCAAGATGGGTGTTCATGCGATCAAGTCCCAGAAGTGTCTATGAGCGCCATACAAATAGACAATCAAGAAGAGCCACCACAGGGTTAGAATGCCACTCCCTACGTGGCTAATCCAACCGAACGCGCAAGAGACGCACAGTTTGTTTAGACAGTTATTTCTAGTGTCGTATTGTCCTGTCGATGTCACGATGTGATCCAGCAAGAGTAGCAATGCTATACCACACCAAGTAGAATAAAAGAATGTTATCGGTTCACATATTCCTTCGTCGTAGCCTACTAGTGTCTGCATGGTATATACGAATGTTAAACCACTTGTGACGAGGACCAGAATCACATAGAGCGAGCCGACGAGTCCTATGGCGCACAGCGTGTAGTGGCGATGCTCGCGGTCTCGACCGACCTCGTCTCCGTGGTCCAGATCGTCCTTTATACGCGCGCCAATGCGCCGGTCGATCTCCTCTACTCTCTGCCTAAGCACAACTCTCACCAAGTAGAAAACCACAACTGCTGATCCGAACCCGAATCCCATCCACGAAAGACCCTCGATACGCGTACTCTTCACTACGAGCACAACACCTATAGTAGTATCGGCCGAGTGTTCTGTCGAGTTTCTACCGCCAGTACATTCATAGCAGCATCGCTCAGAGCCTAGACATCTTACTCCGTCCGACAAACACATCCTCTTGACACTGGTCACAGTCAGACGCAAGTCCTTTGAGCTATTCGAGTCGTTGTCCACGCTATCTCGTGCAACAGTGCAATCGGTCAAGGGAGGACATAGAGCGTTCATCTCCCTACTTCGGTACGAGTAAAAAAACCACTGGACGTACACCGTGCATATCAACCCACACACCAAGTGAAGGAAGGTAGAACACGCCACCATGATGTTGACGCGAGATATCGGGTCTACCAATCATGTCAAGAAGGTTCCTCCTTGCTCGATGAAAGTGACCGTTGCGGAGAAGTTTTACTGCCGAAGGAAGGGTCCAGAGTCATTAATAAAAGAATCCTTGGATAAATGCAACCTGGTGATGAGCACGCGCAACGTAAACGTGCCCAAAATATTCAAGCAAGCAGGTGTCAAGGCTGGTGCCAGCGGGTCGGGAGCATCGCAGACGTTCTTGAACTTTGCAAGTTTGCAGGACATCCTTACCGAACTGGGTAACATCGGGCCAAACAAACGAGAGCACGTACTCGGACCCCTTAGCAGCCTGCTCTTCGACGAGGTGACCCTCGATCTACTCGACGACTACCTGAATGGGGAACTCTACATACCCATGGGTAATACTGCCATCCAGAGGCTGACGGAGATTGTAAAACCCTCGGGGATTATGAGCACGTCGGAGAAAACTGGCAACTACGTTCCTGGACTCTTCAACTACACCAACGAAACGCTCATCTCCGGGGATATGCCCTACGGTGATTTTAAACTACATCTGCCAACGGAGAAGTGCCTAAATCTCAACAAAATCAAAGGCGCCCTCTCGTCACCTATCACTGGCACACGCCTCTGCCTTTACATGTGCATCGGACCAGCGGACGAGGTTTTGTGTGGAGCGGCCGAAGAAAACCTTAGTCACAGGAACAAATCTACGGTAACGACCCTGGTCGGTAGAAGGACTGGTAGAGGTAACGAGGAGGTTAGAGACCAACCGTACACGCTCCTGTTCTACTTTGCAAACGCCAACATGAGAGAACGAGGTGTACTCGAAGAGCTGTCTACGAGGTGCCTTCGATACAACAAGGTAGATCACCTAGGGCCGTTTTATCGCGAGGTGGCCGTTATTCGCATAGGCTTCCTCAGGTCCGAGAGGGCAATCGTAGAAATAAAAGAGGACGTGACCACGGTGAGGGCATTGAGGTTGGCTATCGGCGACTGGCACAAACTCACCTTCAAGTACGGCGAAGAGGCTGGGCGGTTGGAGCTTAAAAGGGGAATGGAAGAGCAGGAGGAGATGCGGAAGCGAGCCAGACTCGTAAAAGCCGAGCAGGAGATCCCAGAAGGCCAAGGCGAAGAAGAGAATGAAGAAAATGCAGATCGAGATGAACTCGTGGAAGACACACACTCTCGTGGTGCGGAACAACAAGCACAACCAGAGGCCGAGGCTGAGGCGGAACCCATTGTTGGTGTACCTCGATCACCGGACAGGGCTCTTTCTGGTCGGGACGGTCACACATATTCGTATTCCATACCCAAGGTGGACGATTTGGGCGCTACACGATCTCGCCACAAAGTATCCACCGCGTCGTCGAGCACATCTAGCAAACCAAGACGAGGGAAGAAAACGAAACAAGTTATTAGCAGCCCTAACCGCAGGTGCCTCTTAGACCACGGTGAGGAGGAGGAGGAGGAGCGGGAGGAGTACGTATAGACTTAGCAGTATGTGGTCTCTACGTGGAACGAAAAAGAAGGATGCATTAATAGCCAAAAGGAAGGAGCTACACAAACACTTGTTGAACGCTGTTGCGCAACTAGACAAAGAACACCAACTGGAAGAGGATAGTTCTGTATCTTTAGTTAACGTTATGCAGTTTCCATTCTCTATAGATGTCAAGCGTACCCTATCCTGTCAAGACCTAGTCTCGCGTCCAATTAAATGCGACGTGTACGGTACGTTTGTCTTGGAACAGACTGGACAACCCTATCACGTCGACTTTCGCAAAAACGTGGATGTACTCATCCCAACGGCTTGCATCACAGAACCCAGCACCAAAGAGTTCTTCGTGTCCGAGATTCATGCTCGTATTCAGAACTACCGGGTGCACGACTCGGGTGCGTGTATCGAACTTCAGAAAGTGGCCGAGAACTATCTAGGACGGGCTCTGCTCATATTTGCTCTACTGATGAAGCCCGAACTGTCTAAGACAACGATATCGTCCACCGAGGGCGAAGGAATAACGATCGTTCATTCCTTCAAGATGGAGAGCACACACGTAATACACGCAGGAGATAAGCTGAGATCACTGGCAGCAACGCTACGGCATCTATCTACCGTCGAGTTACCACAACTTTTTAAGAATTTTAGCACTGTCAAAGTCGACATAAGTAGAACGCCCGACACCAACACGATTCGCATTACCATACACAAGAGCAAGACGGAGACCGAAAACGTAGCTGATATATTACAGCGGTTCCAGACGAATTTCGCCTTTCTAGAACCGAGGCGCATGATGTTAAATAAAAAATCTAACTGCTAGTTGCTGGTCTTGATCATTTCCAGATAGGCTTTTCCCACGTTAACGCTGGGGCTGAAAATTCAAGCGAATTCGGGGAAGGTCAGTTCTTTGTTTGTTTTTGTTTTTGATTGCGGGGGCGGTCATCTTTTTTATAGAGCCAATCACGAGCCCGGATCGGGAAATACTAGATTTGGTATTTCCGGGTCCAATCAGAGTTGAGATATTCCGTGACGTCACACTATATGTTAATGAGTACACGTGCTTTTGCTGAGAGAATCAATTTATTCACAAACATCATGGTTTCCCACTACTCGCAGACATATATAGATATATACATATATATATATATATACATAACACCCTCGATTTACATTGATGTTTGAGTTAACCCATTGCCTACGAGACTCCGGTCTACAGCGTATACACGAGGAGTATGGTAGGTCGCCGAGTCAAGCGATGCCAATTGATATGGTTATTCTATCGATACAAATCTACCATTGCTTTTGTTCAAAATGTTGATGCAACCGTTCAAATCACGGTGAATGGCCAGACCGCAAAAGTCACACGTGTATAGTTCCTTGCCACCTAGCTCGAGATGTCTTTTTCCACACGAACAACAGGTCACCGACGTGTATCTCTCGTCTTGAACGATAACGGAGCAGTCGGTACCTCTGGCTCTGTGTTTTAATCTTTCTCGGAATCGACCATGTCCCCAAATAGCAGCCCACCTGCGAGTATTCTCGTGTACGGGATCGTTTACACGTTTCTTGCGCAAGTGGTAATCTCCAATCACGACTTTTGAACACGTCGAGACAAGATCCGAGGCGAGGCGTGCGTGGAGATCGGTGACAGCGTTCCGTAGTTTGTATCGGACCTTGCGGGATCTGCGTTGTAGGTCGTCCACTCTCTGCGTACTCGATGTGTTCCGTGCTCGCTGAATGTCTGCATCTATAGCCCCTATCTTCTTAGCGAACTTGTCTAGGTACCTATCTCGCTGTTGCTTGGTGCCCAATTGCGTGAAGGTATGGTTGGTTGCGTCGAATAGGTTAGCAAATGTCCGCACGCCCGGGTCGATGGATACTACTGGCCCCGTGCTAGACGTGTTGTCTTCTGTTGTTTTCTTCCTACGCCTGGTGTAGTCTACGGAGCATGGGATGTTGAGAACGAACTTGCCATTTGCTCGTTTGGTGATGGTTATGTCGTGATCGAAGGGTGGAAGAGTCGCAACTGGTTTGGCGATGGTAATGTAGCGATCTCTGTTGTTCTTCTTGGTCGACGATGCAGACAAGGTATCTGGTATGATACAAAGAGAGTTTCTAACGACTACCGATGGGACCAGTTGGACATCTTTCACCGGGTCTACAACTCGCACTTGCTTCTTCTGGACACCGAACGTCCCCGTGTTTCCAGAGCTGTAGCGATTGGGTCTAGTTCGCTCCGGTTTGGATGTCTGATATGTTTCGATGAAAGCTTTGAGAGCGCACAGTTTAACGCCAGTCGATACTTTCGTACTGTCGAATAACCGAGTCCGTTCGAGAGGCGAGAAGAATGCTAGGTGTGCTGCGTCTATCTTGGACATATCCGCGCACACAACGATCTTGTGCAGCAGTCGCTGGTCTGGTTTCCACGACAACGCGTTCAGTCCTACCCGCTTTTCTCCAACCAACCACAATGTCCAATCGTGGGTCATCTGTGAGCACTCTATCTGCCGATTTAGTTGTTGCCGCTGTGTGCGCGATGGACGCAGACCGACTTGGTATACCGACATGAAGTCCTTGGGTTTGTCCGCGGTAGGCTTCTCCTTTGTTTCGAACGTGGAACGGCGCTTCTTAGCTTTTGTAGATGTGGTAGCACTACGCGTGGCTACGGCTAGGTTGAGATCGGGACAAATAGCTGCGGGTACTTCGGTCTGCTTCCCGTACGACCATTTCGCAACCTCACCGAGACGAGCTGGAGGAAAGGCTCGATTCACGGACACACATCGGATCGCCACACGCATTTTTATTGACGATGTGTTCGAGGCGGGTTAGCTGTCGGGAATGGAAAGATATCCACCGAGCCGTGGTCTTTTTATACCGTGCATGGTCCTCGATGCGTTGCGCGACCTCGACAGCCAATCAGCTAAGGGGGTCACCGTGACACCCTTAGCTGATTGGTTGAGAATATTGGTCACGTGGTCGATTATGCAAAATGAGTACACGTGCTTTTGCTTCACATCTTGGACAATTTCACAAAAACATCGTGATCAATCTGCTTCCATTCTTTTGCAGCTCCCAGAACACTAGCTAGCGAGGCGGACACTAACACCCTCGATTTCGATAGACACAGAACGAATGAGCCATCGTACAGTTCAACGCACAGAGATGTGACCTCTGGGTTGGGATTGAAGAGGAAAAGCTTTCTAACACTGGTTTGTATTCTATCTCCCAGTAGCTCGAACAGCCCCTTTCCGTGGTGCAGAAGAGATATGGCACTGTAGTTTTGAGTGACTGGCGACGAGGCGATGTCGCGGTCAGCTGCGATGGGCTGCTCGTCCTCTTCCACGTTCGCGAGGTCTTCGTCGAAGGCGAAATCCTCGTCGAAATCGACGCCGTCGACGAGCATCTCCCCTTCGCTCCTGACCGAGTTCTTTTTTGGTGACACGGACCAGATCATAGCCGTAGAGATGTTGAAGTGAAGCTCGATGAACTCTGTAATGTTTTTCAGAATACGGGGCGCGAGGAAGACGTTGTTAAAGTTCACACAACAGTTGGGTAGGAAGGTGAGATTCCTGCAAGTCGTTTTGAAGCAGTTGCCCGAGAATAAAGCCAACCCGAGCATCTTGGAAGATGTCCCCAGTTTGAGGATGTTCTTCGCTTTGGTTTCACGTTTGTTGTGTGGCATCCTACAACAGAAGGGGAGGAGATGTGATCCTCCGCGCGTGTTGACTAATAACTCGTCCCTCGTCGAGTTGTAGGTGATGTCTCCTCCAGAGACGAGTGATTTTTCATTTTCGGTGAACTGCTTGTTGTTGCGCCCCCTGACCACCGACATGTATTTGAACAAGGATTTCCGGCCCTTGTCCACCCAGCAGTCCTGTACCATTTGCGTGAGTAGTTTTGCATCGTCTTCGCTGGTTCCGTGGAAGAGGAGACAACGCTCGTTGATCTCGGCGGTGATATCTTTCACTAATGTCTTACAAACGTTACCCAGGTGTTTCTCGACCGCTGTTTCGGTGTGTTTGAGGAAGAACTGCACATCTCGCCTGTCGCTAATACCAGCGAAACCATCGATGACCTTTCCGTACAAGACGTGCAGCCCTGTCGAAGGGTCGATCTGCGGGCCGTGCACGAAGAGCTCCATGTTGGTGAATGGTTCCCCTCGAGAGAAGACTGGTTCGAGTTTTCCGTCCCTTTCTGCGTCCGATTTGGATTGGTAAGGGCAGCGTAAACAGTGTCCTCCGAACTTGTTCTTGTCGGCAACGTTCTGTTGGCTGTAGATGTTTGTGTCGAAGACTGTCCTGTTGTGGAAGGACTCTTCTTGCTGGGACAAGGTAGGATAGTTGAATCTGAGCATCTCCATCATGGCGACGAGCTGCCGGCATGCTTGCGACGTCAACGCAAAGCCTAGGGGAAGCTTTGCGTGGACGTGTAGGCCGATCTTGAAGAGACTAGCTCCCATGGCTACGGGCTGCTTGCCGGAAGAGAAGACCGTGATCTTCAGCGGTCCTCGACCCACTGCTTTCGTCATGGTCGTGGAGACAAGGTGGCAGGTATCTTCAGCGGTATCGCGAACAGATAGTTCACTGCAACAGTAAAGGTCGACGTCGGCTACGAAGGAAGAAAAGTGGAGAGCGTCGGTTATGTACTCGTTGGCGTACATATCGACGTACTCGAGGTCTATTTTTTTGTTCATGAGCTCTTCGACCGATCGCTCAACCCTCTTCTTGTGAGCTACGGCTATCCTGGTACGCTTAGCCGCGAGTTCTGCGTGGTTTTCCGGTGTGTCCTCCTGATCCTGGCTTGTCAGCGGAGCCTTGTCCTCGACCGCGACCATGCGTATGAAGCTCTTCTCCTGGCTCGACCAAAAGATCGGGGTGAAGAAGTGGTGCGAGTGTTTGAATATCTGCTGTATTCCACCATCTTCGTAGGTGAGGGTTGCACATCGCTTCAATTTGAAGCTGACTCGGGGAACAGGCCAACCAGCTACTTGTCGGATGGAGTCGGCGAAAGGAGCGTAGTTCCCGTAGAGCCTGAGCAGTGAGAGAATGGGGTCACCGGAGGAATCGTATTTTAGGTAGATGGGTTTAACATCGGCGATGCTCTCGTCGTATACAACGCGGTCGTTGAGAAGTTCGTCCAGCTCGGATGACATGTCGTTGGTCCATTTCCGAACAGAGTCTACATCGGCACAGTTCACCGGAATCGAGCTAGTCTGTTTAGTCACGAACTTGTCCAATTTGAGACTGACGTATAGGGGGAAGGCGCTGTAGGTAGAGCGCTTTGCGTTCATGGCCCGGGCGAGGTGTTCGGATGTGTAGAGAATGTTCTCCTTGAAGTTGGAGACGAGGAGGGCGTAGTTATCGATCATATCCACGAGGTAGTCTTTCGTTCTCTTGAAAGTCGAGTTCACCATATCCATGGATGTTTCGGTTTCTGAGTCTATGTCTGCCGAGAGAGTTTTGTCCTGGTGAGATGTACGAGAAAAGCACAATATGTGGGCTCGTACCTTAGTGTCGACATCCGTTGATTTGTTGAATCTCAGCGAGGCGTGGAGGAAGACACACATTCTCTCCGCGTACGACAGAGGCCGTTCACCGAGCTCGAGCATCGACGACGGATCCGATATCTGTTTCTCGAGTTCTTCTTCGAACAGACCTATCCACGTGGCCAGCAACGATCGGAGGAAGAGGGAATGGTTGTGAGGAGTCTCGACGTCACAGAAGGCGTAATTTACAGGCGTCGTGACCTCCAGAGCTACGACCAACCTCAACACTTCGCAGAAGACGACCGATTGAACAATAGAGGTCGTGTTGTTCCTGTTCACATCGTCCACGATAAGTAGTATTTGCGTAGCAGAGAACCACTTGACACGTACGGTTCTAGCTTGGACCATCTGGTCGCTGAAGAATCCCGTGTCCAAGATCCGGTGCCCAACGGCATTGTCTTCTATACAGAGTAGTCCTACCGGCACACATTGTACGTTGTACTGCTGGGTAGGCATCATCGATTCCAGTATAACGATAGTGCTATAAGGTGCCAAATCCTGATCGAATAACGCTAACGACGGAAACGTAATCATATTGAGGTGACTACCTACGTCAGCGGTAGTACGTCGGTCGTCCGCGCCGGTGCTAGGTGCAACAGCGGCTTGGGCATCTTTATTTTTCCGTGTCCTGGCTGCCGACAACAGTATACTACCTTCGTCGCAACACAAGAGGGATTGAGCGCATATCTTCGTCGACGTCATGATGTCTGTAAAGTGAACAGTAAACGAACTATATCGCCTATATAAGAAGGGGGATGGATCTATTCTTGAACTCGAGAAGACTAGTTGCCTTGGAGGAGTTTAACGTTCCATCGTTCGGAAGTGTATCGCCCTACAAGCTCTTATCCGACGACCGGTCCTCCTTCGTTGGATTTGACTTGCTCGAGCAACGGTTCTATTTCCGATCGACCAAGGGTTATCACAAACCAATGACGGCAGACCAAGTGAGCATATTCGAAGCTCTGTGCGATACTCACTTGTACTTTTGGAAAGCCCCGCTTCTGGCGAGGGATACGTTCATGAAAAAGAACTACTACGTGTCCCTGAATAACATACCCGATATATTGACCGCCCTCGTACTGTCGAGCGCCTACGAGGTTGGTTGGGACAAATTGAACGAGACAACGAGCCTCATCCGTATACGACGGCGGGAGGGTATAGGGAGCCTACCCTCCCTACCCATAACAAACGAGTTTGTGGTGAGAGATTACATTTACGTCACAGACTCGGCCACGATTCGGAGCAGGTTGATCGAGCCATCGGAGAAGGCAGTGTTGCCCCTGTGGAAGTCATTGATTGAAGAAATCGACGAGGATGGCGAGACGGAGCAATAAACCGTGGAACGACTGGATGGAATACACAAACATATACTCGGGTCGCCGTGGTGCTGCGAGCGATCCCGAAATGACTTCCATGTTGCAGAGCGAGTGCGCAGAGAGAGATGTACACGTCCAGTTTCCGAGCACCGATCTATATTCCCAACGCCGAGATTTCAACAATCCGATAACACTGACGTGCTCCCGCGAGGAGCTGGACGTTGAGCTATACGTGAACGTGTATGGAGTGAGGGATGCCTTCTACCTTACGATTACTCGACCAGACAACATCCATTACGGCGAAACGAGAGCGAAGTTGTTAACAACGCTAAGGACTAAGCTTCCCTCGGTGTCCGATCTGAAGTTAGTGTACAAAAGACCCTACGAAGGCGCGTGTATGGGCGAGAGGCTGTTTCTTAAGGTATATCACAACGGCTCGGCGTCTGCCTATACCCTGCGTAACGGGTTGAGTGACTTGAAGAAAGATGGCAAACTTACGAACATAGACGTGGATTACATGCACGACAGCTCCCTGACAAGAACGACAAAGTGGACGAGCGCCCATCTAATAGCCCCGCTTGGAAGAGTACGCGTGAACGGAGACGTGCACGGTGTTGTCCAAACGAAAAAAACGATAACTCTTAGCGTTCACCACGACGACGTAGAGTTCGACGTGGGATACGACAACGAGCGCCGCAACCCGTTCGCCACAGAAGAACTAATAAGCCCTAGCGAGGTGTGGAATCGAGTGCATTTCGAATGTATGGCTCGTCTGACAAAAGACGGTGACGTGGCCGATATATTGGCCAGTAACCTAGTTCTCGTAAACATGCTCGCCAAGGGAGCAGCTCGTGCCCGTGGTCTGTTCGCGAAGGCAAACAAGAAGGGCGATAAGCCCACGTGGACATGGAAGAAAATGAAGACGTATTTCCTCCACGCCGTGTTCGGCATGGTCACGAGGGGGCACAGGAAGCAGTTGGTCATAGACAGCGTCGTCAAGCGCGATGGAGGTTTTGCACTTGACGAAAACGACACCGTTGGCGGCATAACTCTGAGCGGCGGCACCATTGGGGAAGTCTCTCTGGCTATGCTTAAGGTGGCCTGTAACTATAGACGAGCACTAGCCGTCGTGTGGTTGGACTTGTTTGTTACGAAGGAGATTGTTGAGCTAGGTGATAAAACGAAGCAGGACACCATGGTGGATATTGGAAAGAGGCAGCGGTGGCTAGCGACCGACATAGAAACCTCGCATAAACCGCATGAAATTATCGATGAGCAAATCACGGCTATCTCCATGATTCTCTTCGACAGAAACGGTAATGGAAAAGCACTGGCGGCCGAGCAACTAATCGCGCTGCCTCCGGGGAAGACCTCCGAGGATGGAGTGGAATGCGAAGAAAGGGTACGCGAAATGCTATCGGAGCTCTATGAGAGGAGCAAGCTGAAAAGCTTGCCTTCGATTGCTTCGATGGCTAAAGTGCTGTTCTTCGAGACTGAACTGAAAATGTTGGACTACTTCTTCGACTTTAGCAGAAGAAATCGTATATCGTTCGTGACCACCTACAACGGACACAAGTTCGACATACCGTTCGTTAACCATCGGTATGCGGTGTGCAAGGCTCGCAGCGAAAAAGCTCAGCTAGCTCTCGTGCACGCCCCGTACGACATTGATAGGCGACCTAGGTCAATGAAATTATGCTTCTCGAACAGGGAGGACTCGATCGCGGTCAAGTACGACCCTCCGTCGAAACGGGTACATCATCTCCAGTACGGCAAAGAGACGTACCGGAAGCGTATCTCTGAGCGAATTAACAGATTACCCGCGGGTAGACGAGGAGGTGACGGAGAGAAGTTCGACTACGATGGTGACACGGTAGTAGCAGAATCGGGCGAAGAAGAGGACGAGTCCGGAGACGAAGATCGCTACGACGTGAATGTAAACCTGGTACGTGCACGTGTTGCGGGAGAGGTCGAAGTTAACGCTCCCAAGCCAGTGATGGCCTTTATGCGGCACTCGAGGAAGATAGCGGGGATGCTCATGGGGAATGTCGGCATGGTGGATGTTATGAACTTTGTCTCGGACGGAGGGAGAATAAAACTGGACACGGCGGCTAAGAACATCCTTGGCTTTGGCAAGGTAGAGCACGAATCTGTATCCTACGCAAACTTGTGTCAAACGTGGAAGGAAGCGAAGCACTGGCCAGAGTTGGCGTTCTATAACCTGATGGATTCCATTTTGGTCATGGAACTGGTTTTGGCCAAAAGACTGGGCGATCTGTACCTGGGTGTGGCGGCCATCAGCGGCATCAGTGCACGCGAAAGCTTCATGTGCGAAGGACTACGAAATCTCGTCGGTCAAATCCACCGGTTCGGGCGCAAACAGAACATTTTGACACCCGATTCCACCAAGACACGGGACGATCGCTACCTATGGGTACCGGGAGTGAAATTCAACAGCGAGAAGGACTACAAGAATCTCAGGCCTCCCGCGGGTACGACGGTGGGTGGTGTATCCGGAGTGTATGTCTGCCCCTCCCACACGGTAGATTTCGAAGCCTTTTACTCCACGATTATGCGGGGCTACAACTACTGTGCCACGACCATGCTGACGCCCGAGTTCGTCGAGGAGAACGGGCACAGACTTAGTCGAGGCGAAGACTTTAAGAGGGTTCACCTAGAAAACGCAGCTCCCAGGATCACGGTCTCGCACACGTGCCACGATCCTTCTACGTGTTTGTGTGATGGACACACGAAATGCTCCTTTAAGGAAGAGGAGATCCACGTCGTCCACGATGTATACTTCGCCACGAGTAAGATCTTCCCCTCTGTCCTGCACAACATTTGCGCCACCTTCGATCTCGAGCGGAAAGAGTGTAAAGCGAAGAGAGATCTAGCCAAAGATACGAAAGACTGGATAGCGGCCGACGCCTACGAAATCATGCAACTCTCCTACAAGTTGTGCGGTAACACGTGCTACGGAGCCTCGATGCGCTTCAACAGCGTGGTTGGGGATGCCATCACGAGCGAAGCCCGCAAGCAAATTCGCATCCTAGCCGACAAAGGACAGAAGGAGTGCAAAGGCAACGGATGTATCGTGAACGGCGACACCGACTCGATATTCTACACTCCTTTCTCCAAGCCAGAACAGTGCAAGGACTTGGCGGCGATGGCAAAACACATGGGGATGGGAGAAGAGAGCAGGGCGTACACGATGCCCGAAGTCGTGAAGACATTTATGAACCAAGCTGAGCGTTTCTGTGAAGAAAGTAACACGGGCAAGGAGGGCGAACACGGGCGTTTATTCGACGACAGCGACCCTCATTACGTGCGGATAGCGTACGAGAAATCTTTCATCAGCGGAATAAGAAACTTGGCTAAAAAGCACTACGTCGGTGACAAGATTGAACCCGGCATGAAGTGGACGACCCACAAGGCCGGTATGGTTGGTAAGAAGGCAGACACCACATTCATCAAGACCGGTGTTCAATTCGGGGCGGACAGACTACTTCACAAGAGGGACATCGAGGGGTTGATAGCCTTCTTCGACGACGTGTTGGATCTTCTGTACCCTAAAGTGAAACTGCTCTACGACGCCATGAACGAGGCCATAGCGCTCGGCCAGGACATCGAAGAGAACGACATGAATGGCCGAAGGGCAGCGGAGGTGCGAGCGAGGATAAGGACTATTCAGGATTCCTACGATGACTTGAGCGCACCCTTCCCCAAGGAGTGGTTTCTGAGCAAGGAGAAAGTAAACTCGGTATACAAAGTAGCCGGGGGGCCTCCCCTGTCCAAAGCTGCACGGCAGGCCATACTGGACTGCAAGATGCGAGGGGAGAGCGTGGACCACGCACCCAGCGCCGTGATGTTGTGCAGAGGTCCCGATGTCCAGATGGGCGGGTTAATGTTGAAGTCCTTAGGTATGGTCATGTCGAACCCTCCACGGGCGGGTAGCAACTACGAAAAGCGGAGGTTGGCTCGGTTGGAAAGCTCGATCGGCACGGTGAAATACAAGGCTTGTGTGCGCCAGGAAGAACTTCGTTTGGCCAGAGCTCGGAAGAAGAAGGATAAGTTTACCAAGTTGACGATTACGGGCATGCCGGCGAACTACTGCGTGGGGGACAACATGAAGATGCAGATGAGCGACAAGCAGAGGATGGGTCTAGAGGGTCTGCGAAATCGATTGAACAACATGGGAGACGACAAGAGCCGTGTCACGAAAGAGGATGAAGCTTCGTCGCGGGCCCGGATTGAAAGACTGAAGGCCTGTCTACATCCGTCCGGAACGGACCCTTTCCCCACGCTGTGTCTGTTTGAAAACTTTGCTCTAACAGAACTACACGAGTTGGTCCATGTCGAGCACGACGTGTATAGACTACCTAACATAGGTAGCTCGGCGAACCTAGCCCGCCTCGGTGAGGGGTATAGGTCGGTTGAGGTGAGTTGGAACACGGCAGAGAACACGACCCAGCTTAAAATGAATCGATCGAAGGGAGATGCAACCATGTCGACCGCCACGTTTGGTCCACACAGATGGTCGTACGAGAAGGAAAATGTTATACAACTCAACGCGGGTGACCGGGGGGGCACACGTGTGTTGGATATGGATAGCTATCGCGACCAAACATCGGCCACTCCCTACGTAGTACCTTCGTTCGATGGAAAGATGTCATTCCTAGTCAACGAGGATTCGTACCTGTACACGGAAGGGGACGCCTTCTCTTTCTCAGTCAGGAGTCACGACGTTCTCAAGACCATGGCAGAAATGGGGAAGTTCGTAGACATAGCGCCGGTGAAAGGCACGTCCAGAGTGATGTTTACGAAAGGCAGTACACGAATTCAAGTTCCGGTCACGATTCTCAGGTCAGATGGCAAAAGCACTGCTAAATGGACGGGTGCCGAGTCGTGCGTGGCCAATTGTGTACCGGCAAACATCGAACACGGCTTCAATCAATGTCGCAAGTTCGACCACACGCTACACACGGACCACGTAGTGCATTTTACTCATCTACGACACAGTGGCGTTGTGGTATTGTCTAACGATCTGGGACTGAACAGGATTGAAATGAACGCGAGAGACGGGCTCGGCTGCTTTGTGCGAGGAGCGCCAGTACGACCCGTGGCGGTTCAGTTGAAGCAAGCGACGAGCACCAAGAGGAAGACGAACACTAATAGTACTAAAAAAGCTAACAAGAAACTGAAAACCATGCCTGGAACCACGAGTATCAAATCGTTTTTCAAAATAAACACGTGATCAAATTGCTAGTTTTATTGTCTCACAATGGTGAAGGATAGGACAAATGTAGCTGCAAGGGGGGGGGGGTACCCTTGTGTGATTTACAAAAATCTAGATGCGAATCATGACGTTGCCCTCCTTCCAATATCCCCTGTATACATCATGATGGTGAATATGTGTGAATACGAATGGCCACCTTGTGTGTATTCCAAAATGTCATGCACGCAGAGCTATCTGGGCCGGGGAGAGTCACAGTAGAGGTCAGGTAGAAAAGCATCATCCGAGGGGTTGTCGTCTAGCGTGGTTCTGTTTATCCATTCTCCGATTTGGGCGAGGGTGAATCGAGCACCTGGATTCTTCTTCAATGTTTGAGACAAGAACGTAAACAGGTTCCCGGCCTCGTCGTCGATCTCCAACGCCGAGGTCGGCGAGGTGTCCATGTATCGTCCGTCGCTGGCCTCTGCGTAGGGATAGAAGCCGTGAAGAATCACGTATACGATAACCCCGAAGCTCCAGATGTCTTGTCCCGTATGTGTTGGTTCACCATAACGGTGGTGGTTCATTTCAGGGGAGTCCATGTCGGGCGTGGCATGCCGAGGGACATCTCCCGCCTCGCCTTGGTACGTGGAACCGTAATCGACCAGAAAGACCTTGTTCGTGTCCTTTTCTAACATACAATTATCCAATTTCAGGTCTCCGTGGTGAATGCCCCGACTCAGCAGGTAGACTAAGATGTCGTAGATTTGTTTGATGATGGAAAACACCCACGTTCTCTTGGAGTAGATCGGTAGATGTTTTTTTTCCTTTCCGAGTTCCAACAGGTCCTTTCCCTCTACGTTCTCCATCACGATATATTGCATATCCTCAAACCTGAACTCGTCGTACAACGTAGGGGACCACGGTTCGGTGGACAAGAGGTTTAGGAAGAATATTTCCCTCGGTGTGGTATTGCATATCAATTCACCCTCGTCGGCGTCGTTTCTTGGCTGTATCTTCATAACGGCATTGGTTCCTATCTCACGATGCGTCCTGAACACCTGGCCAGAACCACCGCTCCCCACGAGTGCACCCGTCGTGTAAGCCAAACTCCGTATCGCAAATAGCTTGGTCTCTATTTGATTCACGAGCTCAACATCGGCGAGGGCACCACTTCCACCTAGAGCTTTGTCATCGTTGATTCTTCTCCTACCAACGTCTAGCGTGGTTTGTGTACTTGTCGGTGTTGCTAGGGAATTGGTTTTGGAGTTCAGCCACTCACGAGTTAACTGGTCCATGATGGTTTGTGTTAGCGTGTGAGGGCTATAAGTAGCGTGCACGCTACTCCAGTAAGACACAACGATGGCGTTCTTGATACGATTTAGTATGAGTGGCTTTCTGCGGGACGAGGTCAAGTCCATGCTTCAGAAAGCATTGAGGAGAAACGACAGAACTCTCGTATCGCAAGCATTGGATGAGATCGACATACACGATTCCCACATACTGACCTACATGTTTGAAGACAGGAGTCTGGTTCGACCTAAGGTTCTAGAAGCCGTGGCCCAAATCGTGTCTACGCCTCGCCCGTCTACGTTAGTGGAAAACAAGAAAAGAACTAGAACCTTGATTACGCTATTGTTGAACGAAGATAGGCCGTCCCGCGTAGCGGCTTGTTTGCCCGTAGTTGCCGAGTTGGAGGAATATTTGCCGCCCAAGAACATTCACGTGGCATCGATGCTCAACTTGAAACGAGGTTTAACCAATCCTGACGGCGCAAAATCCGCTAAGGACACAATTCACTTAGACTCGGACGTTCTCTTCGCCCTGTTTGCCACTGCTTGGTATGCCGTAGACAACGGGACTCTAATAGCGGCCACGAAGATGATATCCATCATGATGGACGGGCCAGGTATACGACTTTCCGAAAAGTACCAACGACAACTGGCTGGCTCGCTCAAGGTTTTGGGGATGAAAGTCAGCAAGAAGAACGGGTTCGTGCAGTACCTGTTAACTACCATTTACCATTCGTGCAACGCCACTCCGATGCGAGTGGTGTTGGGAGGGATGATCCGCCTATGCGCTGTTCCGAACGTGAACACGAGACTACTCCTCAGTTCCGTGGTCGGTCATTTCATAGTGGAAGAAAAACTGTGGAACTTCGACTTACCGGGAAACATCGTTCTCCCCGAAACACCGCCCATGACCAAGATGGCAGATTGGGCCGTCGACAAACACACCACCCGAGGGAGACTAGGTTGTTCAACGCTGAACGCATACAGACAAGCTGTCGAAAGAGGCCGAGAATTCACCCTGACCGCCGAACAACTCACTGAATTCCACGGAGAGCGCCCCAAGAAGGATTTGGAAGACTTCTTCGAAGAGGGCACTCTCTTGGTTCCGGCCGACACACGTAACGAGTGGTGGGATCGAGCCAAGGAGGTCTACAGGTCTCAATCGAAGAACAACCAGAAGACCGTGAAGATGAGCGGTGCCTACGTAGCATCTCTCAAATCGAAGCCCTGTTACCGGTATCTATTCAGGAAAAAAACAGTGACGCAGACGGATGGAAACCAGCCAAAAATAGTGGATCTATTCGAGGTTAATACAAAGAGGAGCGCTTCGGTGACATCTGGCAAGGAGTCCAGTCGGTCTCAGCCCTCTAAAAAGAAAGTAGCCAAACTATCTACCCCGGGCACCAGCCGTGACGACGAGCCAATCAAACGTCCTCGAATGATAGCGAGCACGTCGGAGATATCGTCCTGCCACGAAGGCAAACTACCACTTCTCAAAGCTCCCAACGGGAGTAACAAGACGTACACGCGAGCTGACCTGGTAAACCGTGTAGTTAGAAAGGGCCCCATGTCGACAGCTAAGTGTAGCAAGATTTCAGCTCGACACATGTGCCTGAAGGAAGTGTTCATGGACGAACACGTTCTAGCGGCAACCAACAGAGGCCACGAGGTGGAATTCCCACTGGTGCACGATCCTTCCGTGGACATGGGAAAGATACCGGTGCTAAAATGTGAATACCTGGACAGCCGGGTGGGCGGTGTGTGTAAAGATAGTAGTAGGCAAGTGGTCGTAGCCCCCATGATACGTGTAACTGATCTACTGGTTGATAACGTTAACGAGCAAAACGCGATAGATTTCAGTGAAACAGTTAGAAATCATCCGTTCTTCCTCGCACACTTCGTGTACATGTTTATATTGGGTATCGGCGATGCTAATCTGAGCAACACGTGTTTTTGCAAAGACGGTGATTCGATCGGTCGTGTGTATGGCGTAGATTTGGACGAGGACAGAGCTCTGGACGGCCGTCCTCCGCCTACCAGCGTTATCGAAGCCATGTTTTCTAAGATGCCGCGCAAAGAGCTACGTGAAATTATTGTCGAACACGTTCGTGAAAAGAAGCTCGAATACGTGACGCGTCTTCGGGAGGCTGTTGTACAGAAGAACGACGTGGGTGAAAACAAATTACACTGTTTCTTGGCCAGGAACCCTGCCCTCCCACAGTTCTTCAAAATACGTGATGTTGATTCTCGAACGCAACACCTAATTTCTCTATTGACTGAAATGTAACAAACAAAGCTGTGGGATGTGTGCCAATAAAAAATACATACTCAAACTGCTAGTTTTATTTTTGAGAGTTCACATGAAGTATCCCAAGTCCTCGCACTCACACTTGGGACAGAATCCCATTCCGTATTCCTTACATGCATGTTCGCCTTTGTTTTTTGACCTGTTCTCACAACCGCTGCATTCATTTCTATCAATGTATCTAATGCAATCTTCACATAGCTTGTCCCTCAACTCTCTCATCCGATCCTCATCTCCATCTTCATCCTCGTCCTCGTCCTCCTCCTCGTCTTCTTCTTCTTCTTCGTCCTCGTCTTCTTCTTCTTCTTCTTCTTCTTCTTCTTCTTCTTCTTCTTCTCCTCCTCCGTTTCTACCAACACCTAGCCAGTCGGCAAGATTCTTAGGTC
>Ga0308023_1000121_pt1 | contig 23525 bp, 18 predicted proteins | sample Neamet418_FD_201294 | JGI IMG/M metagenome (GOLD analysis project Ga0308023, IMG submission 201294) | Marine microbial communities from water near the shore, Antarctic Ocean - #418 | ecosystem: Environmental > Aquatic > Marine > Unclassified | place: Southern Ocean | collected 2014-10-03
CCTGATTATGGTTTGTGTGGAAGACACACACACCGTTAGCCCTTCAACCCGGAGTGCCATAGGAGTACGCCTAACAACTGATAGCCTGGGTTTCATCGCGAAATCTATCCATCATGACTACTGTTAATCATGGAGCTCCCTGTAAGGTGTCCCCGACCGTCTACAAACATTTTTCATCCCGTGGACAATCTTGGAATCTATCACGTGAGGGGGGTATGATGAAAAGACGGGGGGGGTATTATCCATTTGTTTTGCAGAGCAATCTGGGTAATCTGGTAAAATACATGGGGATACTGAGTCTGCAGAAAGCTGCAACCGGCACCAATTTCCCTGAAAAATAAAATTTCACTATAGGTTGGTGCTGGTGCCGGTGCCGGTGCCGGTGTCGGTGTCGGTGTCGGTGTCGGTGTCGGTGTCCCCTTACTACCTATCGTAAAAACGTCATGATGTTTATCACAACGTCATGATTCACAACCTACAGTGTAATGTTGACGAATATAGTTTAGTCAGTTGTTCCTATTTGATGGTCCCCGTTCATTTTGGTATACCGACCAGACAAAAAGACACGATGGCTCTCCAACCCAATCACGATCATCATCATCTTCGCGAACAAGATGCAGCGGAAACGGACGGGGTGTTCGTGTCGTCCGAAACTCGAGTGATGAGTGTTTTGTGTTATGCAAACGACATATCGAACAGGTCGGACGACCGAGGTTGGGTCAAACTGAAGAATGAGCTAGAAGAGGAGCTGAGTGAAAAATTGAAGATGATTTTGCCGATGAAGACGGATATACCCTTGGCAAGCATGCCCGTGGACTACCGAGGATACAACCGCGAGGACGACAACAAGATATTCCCGCTCTCGGTACGCTCGTTGTGCCGAGTTGAATCGAGGGACGGTGTTGTGTACGGGGGAAAGGTACCCAAGCAAATAGGTAGCAAACGTGATTTGCGAAAGTACATATGTGCTACGGTGAACAGATTTCGAGATCAACTGACGACAAAACGGTTGTTCGACGTGAACGTTAAGGTAATTGCCATCGAGCACCTGTTACCCGAGAAAGGTGAACTGGTCATACTGTAGACACAGACACAGACACGCACACAGACACACAGACACACATCATGGACGAGAGGTCGAGGCTTGTTTTTCTAGCCGTCCTCGCACACGTATGCCGAGGAGAGAAGGGTGTAGGGCGTCTTGTACGTGAACGACCAGAAATAGTATTGAGAACCAACTGGGGAGTTGTGTTCCATAGGGTCGGCACGGTAGTGAACGGGGTGACGAACTTTAAGCACTCTTTCGGAATACACGTTCCCGTTCTTAGCAGAGAAGATTTCCGCAGTGTTCCTTGTGTAACCGAGATAGAGCTGAATGGGTACTGCCGGGGGATGAACGCCATGATCGGCGCGACCAATAAACTCATCGGTAAAGAGTACGAGCTGATTCAAGGCGATATAGACCAAGCAGTGGCCCACGTTGGAGAACTCCCCTCGACGGCGAGAGGCAGGCGAAGAAGATCGACGCGCCACGAGGACTCGTACTACTGTTCGGCCGACTACGTAGAGTCGCACACCGGTTTTTTGGCGAAGATAGGTAAATTCTTCAACACCGATATTGGAGGCCAGCCCAATTGGGACGACATCAAGAAGGTGGACACCAACATCTGTCAGCTGGTGGCTCAGATAGGCCGCAACGAAGATGGGATAAAGGCTGCCCAGAAAGCCTTCTCGTCGGTATCGCACGCCTTCGAGCAGAGGGACGATGCTTTGGGGACAGCCGCTTACCAAGCAAGTATGGTCGTGAATGCGACTACGACTAAGCTTCGAGAGGTGGTGTCGAGGGATACATCGACGGTGAAGAGATTGCGAGAACGCTTAGAAGCGGAGGAAGTTGCTCAGAGGAGATACTTCGTCTTGTATTCGGATTTGGCCGCCTACGAGAGGGCAGCCCTACTGCACGTGGAGAGAGGGAAAGAGTTTGTTCGCGGCGTCGCCCGGTTAGCGCAGGGCTATCTCTCACCCGAACTCGTTTCTGTGCAACACGTTGTCGAGTTGGTGAACCACGTGAGGCGTGTGTTGATTCCTGCCTACTCGGCTATAAACCTGCAGATGACCTTCAGTAGCCCCGTGGCCGTGTATCACATGAAGTCGGTCGTCTATACCTCGGTCGTGGTCGGTGGGCAGCGAATACTAGTAGCTTCGATCGATGTTCCTCTGACAGCGGGTAGAGGACCGATGGATGTGTACAGGGTGGATCAAACACATCTAGGAGTTGCCCAAGGCCACCCAGCTACCACCAGAATAGATAACTTACCCGCCTTCGTGGCAGTATCGTACGACGGCGCGAGCACCACCGAGATAACAACGGGCCAATACTCTTCGTGCCGGGGAGAGACGGTCAAGACTTGCTCGGGTTTGGAAGGGCTAACTAAAATCGCTTCCGACAAGAGCTGTGCCAGTGCCCTGTTCGTCGACGACGTTGCTAAAATCATCGCGAACTGTAAAGTTTCGTTCGAGCCCAAACCGATCCCCAGCAGGGTGGTAACTCTGTCGCGCGGGAACTATCTTGTTCACATGGAGAACTGGGAGGATCAGAGATGGACGATTCAGTGCCAAGACAATGCCAACGAGAACAAAAACATAGCGGCGTGCAATACCTGTGTGATAAGGCTAGGCTGTGGTTGCTCGTTGGACGGTCGAGACTTCATCATACCGAGGAGGCTAAGCGGTTGCGATATATCCGAGGGCGAGGAGCCGGTCTACAAGACGTATCCCGTGAACTTGAACCTGCTCAAATACGTATACGATTACGACGCGCTAGGGACGGTCGGTGGAGCACGGACAACTGATTCGTTCACGGCTGCTAACGAGGAGGTGGTGATATCAAAGCTGCGCTCGCTGAACATATCGGACTCCACGTGGGGAGAGACGGTTAACACTCTGGCTAGATACGATACAGATTTGAACAGGATGATGGAGGCGGGGGATAGGGACATAGCGTTATTCCAGAGCAAGGCCGATTACGTGTACGCTATCTCCCAGGACGTGGACGATGTTTATCGAGCCCAAACCAATGACTTGGTTGGGAAGTTGGGGGGTAAAGATGTTCCGTCTCTGTTCGGCGAGGGGAGCGTGGAGGGGTCGTTGTTGGGGTATTGGTTTGTTGCCGTCGCTAGTTTAGCGTTTACTTTGTTCTTGTTGTGTAGGAGAAGAAGTTGAAATAGAAATGGAAATTCCTATATTCCTTCCACGTCAGTTATTCTGTGTGTCTACGTGCATGTTAGTAACTATTCAGTAAAAAGTAAAACGGCAACAAACAACATGTTCGTGTTTTTATTGCAACTGTCCCTCGTCCTCCTCAACCAAGCATGCATGGGTCAGGATGTTGCTCAGATGGAAAGCACGAAGGATAGGAGAAACTGGGGCATAGTGATGCACAAAATAGGCAGCATGTTGAACGGTGTGTCGGAATACGGTCATACGTTCGAGTTGGACATACCATCCCTCGAATTACCAGTCATGACGACGCTGGACTGCCAGAGCCCCGGAATGAAGTACGTCTATTGTTTGGAGGCTAATGTTTTGGTAGGAAAGGTGAATAGACTGTACGGGGCTGAATTCGAGCGAAGCAAGGCCTCCCTAACCAACGTCATGCTCGCTCTAGGTTATGGTGGTGGTGGTGGTGGTGGTGGTGATGGTGAAGGATGGAACAGCACCGATCGTCGGCGGAGGAAGAGGTCGGTGAAGGACTATAGGACAAACAACGAAGGGTGCGACACGGATAGGATTGGGAAGGAGGAGGACGGTCTGATACCGTGGATAGCTACGGCGTTGACCGATGCCACGAGACAACCCACATTCGGGGCTTTGGGGGCCATCGACAAGGATATATGTACTTTGTCGAAGGGTTCCAACGCTAACGCGCACCGAGTGATCACGGAGAACGATAGACTAGCATCCCAGTCGAAGGTGCTGGCAGCCAGGGCGAAGGCATTGGGGCACGGGTTGACTGAGATCGCCACGAGGGTGTTGCAGGTTCAAGCTGCGATCAGGAAAAACAGCGCCCAGATAGATACCACCTTACTGACGGTAGATACACGCTTGGAGATCCAGACCAAGGCACAGGCGTCAGTGTTCGAGCTCACGGCGGCACTGACCGAGTTCGAGAACAACGCCAAGCTTGATTTGGAGTATGCGCGTAGGTTTGAATTAGGCGTGCATCGGCTGATGGAAGGTTACGTTCCTCAGTTACTGATACCGCCCGTCGAGGTTGAGCGTGTCCTCAAACACGTGACTGGAAGCGTCTTATCGGCACTATCACAACGGCTGTTCCTCGTGCATGCTAAACCTGCCTTCTACTACTCGATCCGTTCTACGATCTTCGCGGTAAAAAATGCCAAGTTGTACATAAACCTGGTCGTGCCTCTTAGTCCGAAAGAAGGAGGCCTCTTGGGCGTATATCGGATAGACACCACTCACATCGCCACGGACAAGCAGCATCGGATGTCCACTAGGATAGAGGGCTTACCCGATATGATAGCCGTCACCCCCGATGGTCTCTACTACACAGAGCTATCCGTTGCGCAATTGGCGTCGTGCAGAGGTGACGCGGTAACGAAGGTGTGCGATACGGAACGAGCGCTACTAGGAAGCAATCGGGACTCGTGTGCATCCGCTCTTTACTTCGACAAAGTAAAAAAGTCTAAAGAACTGTGCAAGGTTACCATGGAACGCGAACCATCGCCAACGAGGGTTGTGTCCATATCACCGAGGAGGTACCTCGTGCACGAGGACGAGTGGGAGAATAAAACGTGGATTATGTGGTGTCACGAGGATATGGTACATCACGCTCGAGGCGCGTCCACCGTTCCTACGTGCAACACGTGCGTAATAACTGTTCCTTGCTTCTGTTCGTTGACCGGTGAATCATTCACGATACCCTATCAAGTGGAAGGGTGCGTACTGAACGAGAATGGAAGCTCCAGTTATCCACTCTTCGGACTTGTGAATACGGTGAGCTTGCCAGTTCTAACAGCGTTGACTCAACCCCCCCACCACCACCACTACCAACACTTAGATGATGTAACGGGGACAACCAAGTTGGACGCTGTAATAGAAGGCCTCCTGAAAGAAATGAACTACACGGTAGAGGACAACGAGTGGGCAGGTGTCCTCGCGAAAGGAAAGGAATACGACACAGACTTCGATAAGTTGGTGGTGGCACAGAAGACGCACGCAGCCGTTTACATGACGCGAGAGGACGCCTACCTGGGATCGGTGAAGGACAGGCGATTGGAGGCTAACGCGGACATATCCAAGATAAAAGAAACATACTTCAACGCTTATGTGCAAATGATTGTGTCGGCAAAGGCAAGTGGCTGGTACGACATAGCGTTCGGATCTTTCAGCGTTATCGTTATGTTGATGTGTGGTTATGTTTGGTTGGTACCCGTAACAGTACACGAAAAATAAATAAATATATATCAACATTATTATTTTTATTATCGAAAATAGTATTTTGACAGATTTCTTGCTTGCCTGACCCTCTTTCTTTCACGAACAATACACGCCTCTGGGTCTTCGGTTACTTTAGTGTCCGACAACCCGCCTACTCCCAGGTCGTCCAACGTTGAAGTTCTGGTGATGCTTACGAGTTGGTCGTGGCTTTTTATCTTGTTGAAGTTCACGAGCAGTCGACCCTCGTGCGTAACACCTTGAACACTCGCGAGCGTAGCCGCTGCTTTTGGGTAGAGAGGATTCATCTGACCGATGAGCAGTATGGTTTCGAACCTTTTAGGCGTCTTGTCCTCCTCTGTCTCGTGGGCGTCGAATCGATTCTTTCGGACCCCGTAAACAAAGGTATCCTGTCCACCGGCTACTTTGAGTACTATATCCGACTGAGCGTTGAATGGTTTCCGGAAATTGGTTATGGCACTGGCTGGAAAGACAGCATCTGGACCGAGCCGAGAAAACAACTGGTTTTCGGTATGTTTACTTTGAACCGAACAGGAGGGCATGCCTCTGCGCAACAGAGCTCCGAAGGTTGCAGCTTTTGCGCCAGCTTTCTTCGCAGGAGCGAATGCGGTGGACCAGTTCATCTTCGTGGAAAACGCGGGAACGGTTCTTACCAAGAGGCAGTTATTCATACACAGAACAGAAATCGTCTCTAGGTAGGCGGGTGTTAGGAGATGTTCAACTCCGAACGAGAGGGATTGGGATGCGTGCATGTACTTATCTCGTGCTATCAGTTCGCGCTCTTTGTTGATCATGGCGCGCGGAGTTCGAACGGACGATGGAGCCCCGCCCGCGCCGCTTTCCGTCTTGAAGTACTCGTTCATCAATGACTTGACCCAACCTCTGATGTAAGGGGAGGTGTAATCCCCTACTATGCGAAAGTTGAGCGGGAAGGAGACCATGCTGACAGACGAGTTCAGTCTGGTAGTCAAGCTAGACCAGAGTGGGTGGCGATCTACACAGCCGTGTATCACTTCCTCTTTTGCGAACACCGGGTCGACGCCTATAAGCGTATGGACACATAACCTCATGTTATGGTAGAAGGTATCCATTTCCAGATGTTTGGTCGTGTTAGCTATCGCCATGATGGTGTCGTGGTGATAGTAGAAGGCGTCTATGAGGTTCCTCTTCTTAGGGTCGTTGTTGTCTTCGGCAGCACTCAAGGCATCGGCGTGCTCGTCGTATTTGGCTCGCAACGTAGAGTGGGTACCCTTCTCCAATCTGTCTCCAACGAGGAAGGAGTCGTCGACAGCAACCAGGCAATATTCGATGTAGTGGAACATTATCTCTCCGTAGAGAAGGGCTTGAAAGACTGAAGCACTGGAGAAGAACATGGCACATGCCAATAGATTATCCACCGTGGTCCTCATACCGACGGAGACAACCTTCGTAGCGACGTTCTCGTTAGTTACGAGCATATCTGGGGTCATGTACCTCGTCCTGGTGAATCCCAGGTAACTCACTCGGCCGTTGCTCTTCAGTTTGCCGTCCTTGTCTTTGCTACCGTACTCCACGACCATGTCGTACTGCGGGGCGTATGTTACCGGAGCGGACTGATCTATTACCTTACTACCTGTCAGATAGCCAGAGGCCAGTTTCTGCCCGTTCTGGAGCTGCGTTTCGATGCCCTTTGTGTGCGTGCGTATGACTCTGTGTTCTGTGGCCGAAAGGATATCCACCGCCCGATGCGTGATAAACATGCAAGCTCCCTCCTTAAGAGTGTTGTTCTTCGTGTCTGTGTCCACGTCGCAGAGCACGTCCAAACCTCCTCCTCCTCCTCCTCCTCCTCCTCCTCCTCCTCCTCCAGCGGGGACATCCGGTGCTGTCGAGGGAGCAACTACACCAGTTTGTTCTTTATCGTTTGGTTCTTCCACGTTCTGCACGACCTTCCTCTTCTTCGTGGTCTTCCTCCGAATGCGATCCGACGCAACCATATCGAACAAGATGTTGTTCCTGTTGGTCTGATCGAAGAAGGTTTCCGAACAGACAGCCAGTCCCGTATCCATATCGTACTCCACTCTGGTGTTCCCGACAGACCCCCCCGTTGTATCCTCGTGAGCCCTTTTGCGTTCAGACTTGGTTCGATTCTCCAGGCGTTGTCGTTTAGCGCGTCGCATAACGGTCAAGCGCTGCTCAATCTCTACTGTGTGAGAGTCCATGTCCATCAAACCTTCCAATAAAGTTGTTTCCTCCCGAGGCAAATAATCATCACCACCCTCCTCCCGTTCTCGCTCGCACTCGGTGTAGACTAGGTTTGACTTGGCCCCCCACAGCCCGGCCCTTCTTTTCAGAGCTTGTTCCGTGCTCAAGGAAGATAGCGTGTCTTTGCTCGTGCCGATGTCGTTAATAGCGTCCAGTTCAATCACGTTGGCCGCCACGTAAATCAAGTCCCTCACTGGCACGGAAGCTTTGGTCGACTTGGTGTATCCGTCCGTGTATGCCGTCACGTGTTTGTGCATCATGTAGACGCGCATTGCGTCAGGGTGGTGAGCAGGATCGTCGATGTCGCTCTCTCTGTGTTCGTGTGTTAACAGAGGTGCATATGTGTACATGGACGGGGGTAGGTTCCTTTCCTTGGTCGTGCACGTGGTGCGGTAACTGGCCATGTCCAAGGCGTTGCTCGTTGTCAGGCTAATCCGACGAAAATACTCTGCCATGGTGCCGAAAACGACATCCGAATCGGCGAGGAAGCCAGGAGAGGAGACCAGTTGCAGCGCAGAGACTTCCACCCCTATTGCTTCGGATTGAGATTTACTCCCCGAACAACAGAGAGACGGAACCGAGGTTAGGGCGTAAGGGGGTCTTATGGTTGCATTGATCAGGAGGGTGGTCAACCTCCACATGTCGTACTGCCAGGCGGGCATCTTACCGCTCTCCTCGAAGACGAAGGACGAGTGGAGAGCTGTGAGGGGCATCTTGGCTCCTCGCATCTGAGTAAACAACCTGTATGTATCCTGGGTGTTCACGGCCTCGGACATGGTTGTGACGCCATCCTGGTCGTCTGCCAATACATCCTCGATGTATTTCTTCACCGAGTCGTGAACATACTTGCCGACATCGGTGTACAAGGGGTGTTTCTCGTCTCGGATGACAAGTAGTCCCTTCTTCCCATGGCTAAGAATATCCTTCATGATATTGGCGTAGCAATTTGACACGATGGGCCACAGTTCATTCGCAGCGACCAACAGATGTTCTCGTGTCATCCTCTTGAACCGCTCTCTGTCTTGGTTCGTTTTTACCTGGAACTGTACGAGTCTCAGATAGGACTCCCTCAAGACACGGTTTGTACTCATCATCTTAACGTGCGCATTGATGTCGGGCCGCGAAAATCGCACTCGTAGCAAAGAGAAGATAGTTCTGTTCAACCTCATGTGTTCCGTGGCGTTAGGAAAAGTACTTTTATCCGCGAAGTTCAAGAACGTCAACGTACTCCCGTTGTCCGACGAGGTCACACATCCGTCAGGATTGGTCTGCATCCAAGTGTTGGTGGCATAAGTCTTACCGGAGCCCGCGTCGCCTTCGCTGGTGGAAAGTATCATCGGAATCGGTTCGCACATACTGAAGCTCTCGGGAGGCTCTCCCAACTCGTCCTCGTTCACCCAATTAGTCACCCATTCAAACCAGGAACTCATGTATTTTCGAAATTTGTCTCCGGGGAATCGTTCAGCGATCGCAACGTTCACATCTTTCCTCTGGTCGTTCATCTTCTTCACCCAAGCATAATCCGCTAACGTGAATGCGTTGTGTCTTTTTTGGGTTGCCCTAACTTCTTCTTCTTCTTCTTCTTCTTCTTCTTCTTCGTCATTCTCCTCTTTGGCGACGTGGACAATTACAGACTCTTGGGCGCCGTTGTCTTCGGACATGTCTTGGGTATTTATTTATTACCTGTGCTCTAAACACAGCAGGTCGGGCGTCGACGGGAACAGGTAGGCTAGTCGAAGGTGCCAACGTAACAACTGCTCGTATATTCGCGACCGGCGTCCACTCGAGGTCGGCACTCGCCGATGGATCCAGATGTATCTGCGAAGTGAGCCGGGGTACCGCTTACTAATATAGTGTACACGAGGACCAAGTATGTCAAATAATAATTGCTCGAGCCACTTCGTACTAGATCCCGAAGACAGGACTCGAGAGATAGCAAATAGATTAGTAAGATGGGGAGTAACCGTCGGTGGTATGACGTCCATCTTCGTAGGAAGAAACGGCGACCTGCTCTTCTTCGGACGGCGCTTCAAGATGTCTCCCGGTCGTATGACGGATGCTTGCGGATTAAACCACGTACCGACTAAACGTAAGCCTAAAAGAAGCTGCAAAGTGCCTATCGTCGGTCACGCGAATGCATCGGACATGTTCCTCCTGGACCTGTACGCATCAAAAGACTTCGTCGTCGAGGCGAGCTCTATCCTGGCTAGCGTGGGGAGCCTATTCGACATAAATCACATACGAGAACTCGTGCGAAGATATAAACCAGCTCCCGAGTTAGCCAAGGAGCCCTTCAGGTTGGTCGTCGGTGGCGCGGACATCGGTGTAAAATGTCTGCCACGAGACACGGCTAAGCGACACTACTACATCTACACCGAGTCCGTCGCAACGATGACCAACACCTTCGAGAAAGTCGTCGATGCTCTCAAGGGCGAACCCGACTTTGTCATATATCGCAAGGCCGCGGGACCGTCAGAACTCATAAATCAAGCCACGTACAACGGCAGGAGTAGGCAGATCGTCGTCTTCAGTCAACTCACTCCGTACAGGTACTTCACGAAGTCTAAAAACTACCCAGCCGAACAAGTACTGCGCAGCCTGGATACTTTTTTCAACATAATATGCCTAGACGAAGAGGAAGACGGCGCTAGATACGAAGACTACAGGTACGCCTTCGTAAAGACCACCCAGTGGCCGCAAGATGTCTACGAGGAAGCGGTTAGGTCTATTCTGCTAACGGCCGTTGTACCAGCCTACCGTCCTCTGCGCCGAAACGCTCTTCTACCCATCGTTGCATCGCTGAAACGAGCAGGACACCTCTACACGAAGAGATACGCTAACGATCAGACCATGTTAGACCTGGCAGCTTTTCACCAACAGCTCAGCTCGTCTTTCAAGCTGCACAAATCTATCCTAGTGATCGTTAGGCATATCTACCACTCGGACATGCGACTCAAGCACAAACCTGTCATATATAGATCTTTGGTCGCGATGACCCGTTACATCAACGATCGAACACGATGAAATAAAAAACAATGATTTATTACATCACGCTTTTTACACATTTTGCATCGGTGTGGTGTGTGTGACCCCCAGCCTCACAGGGCCCGATTTCCATCCGATAGAATTAATTTTATCCCGAAACAACAGAGCAACGTTTCCAGGGAAAGGGCTGGTTGTCTTTACGTGGCCACCCGGCTTCTTAGTTATCCAATCGTGCCACGTGGTAAGGTAAACCGGGCCCCCTCCGTCGACATCGAATTTGGACTCGTCGAAGTACTGAAAGATAAGCTCCGTGTCGCCTACGTCGTAGCCCCCCTCCAGCATATCGGCGTAAATACGCATGGCCGTCTCGTTGGTCACGACGCTCAGAAGAGAGAGGGTATCTAGCGTGTCGGAGATGAGAGCTACGTCGTCGGCAGTGTTCTGTCGCAACGTGAAGAGGAATTGTTGCGCGTTGAAGAAGACACGCTCTCTGATATAGCTCTCCACATCGTTGCTATGACAGATCATAGAGAACAGGATGCGCAGGTTGTGGAGGTTGCGGTGAACTTGGTTAGAGTATTTCGTTCCATCCTCTTCCTCGCCGTACAGTTGACCGTAGATGAGGAAGAGTACGTGTTTGATGAAGTGTCCTGCCTTGTCCATAGCCACGTCCGAGGTCAAGGCGATCACGGAGAACCACCGCTCGATATTGGCTCGTACTATCTTGTAAACGGCTTTCTGCATTATCTCTTCGCGTTTCGCAGTTGGGAATGCGATATCTATAACTGAACTGGGGGTTGGCGTCGACTTGAATTGGAGAAGCACTTTCAAACTGTCCACGTAGACTTTGTTAGCGACAACTATGTCCTCGGCCGTTATTTCTAGTAACACTTTTGACGCTGTAATTAATGCTGTGTCCGCCATCGTATTTATATATATATATATATTCAACCACTAGATCCACCCCACGACGTCTCCCGTCTTAGTAACGAGATGGGGGTTTGTTCTCGAGCACGTTGAGGTTGAAGTCGATGCTTCGGCCACGAGCAAAGTCTTTAATAGTCTGTAAACTTTGCTTAACCAGCACGGTTGCGCTCATCTCGACCAGTTGGAGAACTTCGCGAACCCCCCGTGATTCGGAGGCACCTAGCACGGTGTTCTTTTCCGTAACCAGCTTCTTCATATCTTTGGCTTCTGAAATCCATTCTATCAAGCACCCCTGTATCAGCTCGAGTAGACCGAAGGTATAGTCCTGACCTTCGAGGGCTCTGTGGTATTCCGTAACGGCTCGTTCGAAATGCGTTTGTCTACCTCCCCCTGCTACGGTCGCCTTAGCGCCTATTACGGGATTAGACATATCATCCATGGCGTACTTGAAGAACTCGTGACATATACTCGCTGCGCTCTCAGTCCCGCCCTTGGCACCCAGTGTGGCAAGTTTCTCCCTGAGGAAGCCCCGACTGAGCGCTATAACAAGCTGTTCGTTGGACTGGTTCATCGTTATTGTACATCGCCATAGTAAATGCAGACAAACACCGTATACAAATAGGTGATTTTTATTCACTTTTTCTTCACAATTCTCCACCCACTGCTGCGTTCGTCATCTTTTGCGATTTCATACTGTTTTACTACCAGTTGCGCAGCCTTGAATGGAAAAACAGCATCTCCTCCGTGTATGTTGATGCTCGTATCAAAAAAATTGCTCGTGCATTCTGGTTCTTTCTCCGCGACGGCGCTGATACCCAGTAGTGACAAACAGCCTACTTTGTCGTTGACAACGAGGTCGCTATTGTATGAGAGTACCGATTCCATTTGCGTCACTACCATACAACAGATACACAGAGATATCCCGGAACTCGCGAATATATCCGGTTCGTCATCTTTGTTTTGCCCCAAGACACTGTAAACGGCACAAAGGCATGAATTCAGTACCTTGGCTGTCGGTGCAACGTGGGGAATGTTTGTTAACGCATCTATAACGGTTTTGGGTAGCATTCTGGGACCGGCCATGTCCACGTGCGGGAACCACGACCTGTAAACGCAGGATGTCCCGCGTGCGCATTCCATGTCGATATACGCACACAACTCATTCAGTTTCGTCGAGGTTGGGTTTGTCCATTCATAATTGGTAAGATATGTCCCGTTGATAACGTCGAGAACTAGACACGCGCTCCTGTTGGGCATCAGTTGGTAGGTTAGGTCCTTGAACTCATACACGGATCCCATGAACGGCAATTTCTCGAACCAGGGCGTGTCAGTTGTCACCAGGGGACTGGTCTTCCGCTCAGACTCGGATCTCTCCTCCTTGTCCTCGGCTCTCTCGACGCTCTCGTCCAGGAAGGTGAGCACACTCCTCAGCAGTCTAACCATGTTCTCCTCCGATTCTTCGGACACCGATGGAAGGTAGTTTTCGTTACGGCCGTTCGTGATAGATACACTCCCATTGGGACCGTGGTTCAGACGAGTCGGGCCCACCAAGTTAGCTCGTGCCCGTACAGCATTGTAGAGGATCTCTTCTTGTCCATCGGTCAGAGGACCGGACGACCAGTCGCCCTCTGCCATTGTTTGCGATGTGTGCATGGTCGGTGATGGACTTTTGTAAATATATAGATATTTGTTCAGTCGGTGAAGGAGTTCGTCGGAGAAACATACGTGCCCATGCATGCAATGTCTCTCGAACGCTCCAAAGCCAAGAGAGATCTTCTCCTCCGCGCTGGGAAGCAGATGATAGTCGATAACTTCAACGGAGCCGAACGCGCGTCATCCCTAGCTAGGACGTGTTGTAAGAAAGCAGCCTCTTTAGACTCGGGTATAGAAGTGAAAGATAGGAACTCCACGACCGTGTCCAAGTTGAACGACCGGCTAACTACCATGATTTTAAACGAACAAGCGCACGAGACATGTAAGCGCCTCATCGAGGGACGGATGGGAACTAAGTCTCTAGCAGAGGCAGAATCGATTCACAGGTTGTCCGACAAAATGGAAGATCGCAGTGATATATTTGACGAGGTTACAACCCGCATAGAAGAACTCTCAAGCAACAACACGAGAACCTCGGACTCTGACTATTCCAGGGAGGATAAATATATGCGGATGATACAAGAACAAGCAGAATGCGACCGAATCAACACACTACCGAGCGTTCCGCTCTGAAAAGGAAGCTATAGGACACTCCAATAAAAAAAATAAAAAAAACAATGCATAGATCGATGTACTTTGTTAACAAATGGACCAGGATTCAGAGTGTGTTCAAAGCCATGGCCACCATAGACCCCGGAGAGTTGGTCAGAGGGATCGAGGAAGAAGAACGCGCAGAGAACATGGTCTCATTCATCGATAGGGCGCGAAATATCGTAGCTGGCTTAGCTGAAGACGAGGTGATACTGCGCTCTGATGAAACGGGTGAAGGGTTGTTGTTGTGTCTCGAATACCTTCACCGAAGCACGACGTTTACCGTAGAACGGTTCCTGTCCGCATTTGTCGATTTCACGAACGGTTCGATAAACACGTACCAATTCTTTGCCTTGAACTGTATTCCATCTTCCTCCATGTATCACGACAACGTCGTCGATGTAGCCGTAGACCTCACGTTGGCGCTAACGAAGCAAGGATTGTTCAGCCATCTCCAGTCGGTCATGTACTCGTCGCCGAAGCACAAGGAAGAAGCAGTCGATCGCTTGCACTTGATATTAACCTATGGATGTGTTCTCTCCAGTTACCCATCCATACCGGATAACCTTATCGGTAACGCCCAGGTCACAAAACAAGCCACTGACGAAACGGACAGGGATGTCGGGACACCGGGCGCAGACAGCGTACACCACCTCGGGAACCTCACCGATACTCGCGTATGTGTCCTGTGCAAGCTGCTCTGTGTTGTCGTGGGCCTAACGGACGTGAAGGAGCAGGCTACCAAAATTGTATGTACTTGCGTTGTGGCGAAGGGACACGAGACGTCGTCGAGCTCAATGGACAAGTCTACCTTACTCAGAGCGACCCATATAGTGAGAACGCTACTGGTAACAAAGAAGCATATTCCGGAAGGGCTAGGTTGTGGTTGTAAGCAACACGCAAATCTCCTCAAGGGACGGATGTCCACTTTACGAGTAGGACTGGACAAGGTGAACTTCTTTTCGAGATGGCCCTCGTTGACGAGCTAATTGAACTGACAATACTATCCGACCTGGACAAGGTTCACAGAGAAGAAAGGATTAATGGTAAAACAAATACACCCCGTGCCCGCGGGGATGACGGACAGCAGCAAAGTGACGGAGATTGGTTCAACTCGATAGGAAGCGTGACCGAAAATAACAGCGTGTACACTAGGCTTGCGGATAGGGCCTACGAGCGCATAAGAAAGTCTGTAACGTCGGAGAACTGTTTGGTAGACGTTGAGCGACTGAAGATCCTCGGAGTAAACCTTCTTGGCGAGGAGGGGTTCCTAGCCACTTCGGCGAAGAAGCCCGCCAACATACACGAACTGTTCTTGTCCATGTTCTGTAACGGTGTGGGGGTGACTTCCCAAACGATGAGGTCCCTCCTCGCTCAAAGCCACGACGTTCAGGCTGTGAAGAAGAAGAATAAGAAGAAGAAGCAGCAGCATACCGATAGGGGTGTCAAAGCTAAAAAGTATTCAACCATGACTAGCACGGACATAAAGAACTTTACGAACGAGTCGTTAGAAGACCACAACACGGCCATGCACAACTCTAAGCTGGACGAAAGCGATAGGGAAGGTATATTGGACGAGGTCGTGAGGCAATGGTTGGGTAGCACCTTTTCGAGCGAGGCACTCCTAAACGAAGCCCTGCTTCAATATACCGAGCCCGACTACGAACGACGGAGATTTCGAGAAGACGTTGTAGAATCTAGAGCGCTGAGACCGGCGGAGGGACAGAGGGAAATGGCCGTATGCGTCGATAACTTCACGACTGCAATCCGAGGAGGGAAGCTGGTTCTACCCGGTTCTCAAAGGGGCCAGATGACCGAGGAGATGATGAACCTTCTACTACCGCAAAGATACGTCACTAACATAGGTATGACGAGGACTGTCCTCGATTGTGTGTGCGATAATGTTATAGGCTTGACTTCCAAGAGGATCGTGCACGAATCGACTTGCTTCGAGAACATGACTGGTCTTACGGATACCGATGACATACTAGCTCAGTTGTCGATGGATTGGGAAAATACTAAAAAAACGGAAGTGGTCGATCAAGATTTGGAGGGTCAGTTCCATCGGCTGTGTTCGGTTTCGAGCACCGTGGTCCTGTTCGTTGCGTTGTGTAGAGGCATGCTGCCGTTGATGAGGGACTTGACGCTCGTTTCGGTGCACGGTTCTAACATGGATTGGTCCGCGGAGGAGAACGGCGACATAGTATGCGTTATTCCACCCAATCACATCGTTTACTTCGAAGGGACTTTCTACTGCAGAGTAAATTGTGATTACGAGGACGGTACCGACTCGGTGGTTGCTGACACAGACCCCATAGCCTTGCTGAGTCGTGTTTACTCTTTGAAGAAGGAGAAAAAACAACCTCCGACGAAATGCCTGTCATCCGGTGCAAGGGCATAGCTTCGATAATTACGAGCGACGAATCTACTCTAGAGGATAGGGACAACTGGCACTCGGACGATAGCAGATTCAACGAGGTTCCTATGTCATTGGCGGAGAACTACGCTCGAATGAAGAAGACGGTTCCCCTCTTTCTGCTACACAACAAGCGATTTCGCGTGGGAACAGTCCATTCTTTCCACATCGAGAAGCGAGTACTACGTAACAAATTGGAGAACGTCTTGGTAACCGACTTCAGTATAACCAATAAGAACTTTATCAGAGCTATACAGAAATGCACTAACATGCGCTTCGATGAAGTCAAACCAACCCCCTACGTATCCAGCGACGGGTTCATTAAGCTACCTAAGAATAAACAAAACAACGCCAAGGCACCCGACCTGGACGTTACTGCACACGTAGCTCTGTTACAACGCTTTCCCGAACTGAGCTTGGGGCACAATGTTAAAACACTCAACGTTACGGAAATGTCTATGTGTCTCGCTGGGGCCAGAGACATGACGGTGTTAACCAGCGCAGTGTACAAACCCGAAATCGATGAGGACGACGACGACGACGACGACGACGACCACTTCGCCGATAAAGATTCGGTGGACGACTATATAAACGTGTTTGCCTCCTTACTAAGCACATCCAACGGTCCTCTGAACGACAAGGCAGCTGACGATCTCCTCAATGTTCCTAACCTACCGGTGTCCTCCGTATTACGCTATTCGAAGGATTGCGCCAACGGGAAGCCTAACGTATTGGTACCGCACAAAGCAGAAGTAAGGGTAGCCCACAAACCAGAAGTAAGGGAAGAGGACGATACCAATACTGGTATAGACCATAGCCAGGCGGAAGCTACTATCGAAGAAGACAGCACGCCGATGTACCAACCCAACCAATCCTTCTTCGACACGAATTTTACACATTCGGTTAGCAACCAGCGGAACGGTCAAGCAACGCCGTCTACTAGAACAGGAAAGAAGGTCGGAGCGAGCGAGTTAACGAAAAGCTTAGCCATGGATACCTCCAACAACGCCACGTCTCAACAGCAAGGCTTGCCGTCTAGTGATTTCTTGGAAGGATTCTATCAACACGCCATGGTCGCGTCCAGGTCAGATACGAACACACCACAACCGCAGAGCATGCACTTCCAAACCCTACCTCAATCGATGCCGCGGCAACAACGGCAGTATCATCCGCAAGAGCAACAACCCCTTCAGACGTCCTTCCAACAAGGACCAACGTTCAAGAGGAAGAGGAACGACGACTCTATCCTGATGGAGATCAAGCGCTTGAGGGAGTCGGTGGAAGGGGGGATGAGACAGGTTCACCCACAACCACCCTTTGGTATCCCACAACCCATAGCCGGCGAGTCCGTGACACCGTCGAGTAACGACGAAATGAAAGATATCGTTACAGAAATGAAACGTCTGAGTGAGACCGTAGCCGTATTCTCGCGGGAACGGGAACAGACGAGATTGCAAGTAGAGGAAGAGAAGCTTACCCAGCAGACAAAACTCAAGGAAGAAAAGGAACAGGCTTCGCTTAAGGCAATGTTTGCCGAATTGCTCGCCTCTCACAAGGACCAAATTGGTGCTGCCGAGAAAGAAATCGAAATGGATGTATCGCCTCCCGCACTGCCACCAGCCGTACAACCACTGCCACTGCCGACGACACAACAAACGCAGCGGGGAGAAACAGAAAGCAGTGCGTCGGGTGCAAAACCCCAAGAGCAGGAAATCACTGGCGTAGATGCTTCCGCCTCACAAGTTCACTCCGACAGCGTGTCTACACCACCGCCCGAGACATCTTTTAACTTTGCCAAGAAAAATAACCAACTCGATCCAGCCCAGTCCGGTGGTAAGAAGACAGCATCGGTTTTGCAGCTGTTGCGCTCCAACATGTGTACAGATTCCTACTTATTCAACAGAAAGGCGATGAGACAGACACAGAACCAACGAAAAGCAAACTAAATCAATTGTGCGGGACGTGATAACAAGTATATATGTCTAGTGTATACACTGTTCTATAGTACAGTAGTGATGCTGTCTTGTTTCAGCAAATTTATTGTAAAAATACGAAATAAACACACATATATGTACAATCAAATAGAAAACAAACGTGTTAGAATACCAACGCCAGGATTCCGAACTTTTGGTGGGTAGTGTAAACGGCACAAATCTCGCTAGAAAAATAAAATTTCACTATATGTTGGTGCCGGTGCCGGTGCCGGTGCCAGTGCCGTTCGTTTCCAAGAGCCCGTCCCCACCATTGTGAAGCCGACCGAGTTTACATTTGTTTCTATTCGATTGTCCTGTCCTTGACGTCCAACTTCATTTGGATATGATCATTTGGTGGTGCCCAAGTTAACGACTAGTTTCAAACATTCTGTGTGGGCCATGGCATCTAAGGTTCTAACCAAGGTCCTTAGATATATCGAACGAAGCAACTCTAGGTCTACGAGTAGATACCTCCAACAGCACCCACGGCTGAGGAACGTGTTGCTAGACTCTACTAAACCACCAGAATTGTTATCGGCTTTTGGATTACACGTTAAAGGTATATGTTCAACCGTACTCGGTTTTGATTACAGTAAGGTATACGTCCAGGGATTCGACGAAGATGTATTCTACAGTTCAAACACGACTATGAAGGTGGCAGAGTTGCTGAACTTATGGAGCAAAAGTGTCGATACACCTGCCTGTCTCCGTGGACTGGTTACAGATTTCACACAACTGGAGCTAGTCGAGGAATTAGGAGAGGACATCGACCCATCGTTTTCTCTGATGCATCTAATCGTAGAAGTGGCTAAGAAGTTGAAGTACTATGTATCGTTCGCTGTTCCAGCAGAGGATGTTGTCTGGTGTATAATCCGCCGGTCAAGCACACTCGCCTTCTGTCTCGAGATACACCGACATGCGTTGGACAATACTAATGCCCTTGTACAGCTACCGAATGAATTGTTGATCGCGATAGCGAACATACACGCATTGAGAGGGGAAGGGAGCATGGTCGTCCCTGCCATAGCACATCCTCTGTGCGTTCTAAAGGAATCGTTTGCCGATATGAGCAAGAGCCTGCCTTCCACGTACCAAGCTCTAACGCAGTTGTACAACGCTACTGGAACGTACACGCTCGACCAGTCTGGGCAACGTATGCTAACGTCGTGGGGCGACTGCGCTAATACCTCAGCGGACTACGATATGATACACACGGCCCACAGCCTGTTCTACGCGCGATGTGTCCATCTGGTACTTGGGCCAGCGACCCAACAACCCAACTACTCAACCGAGTCTTGGTCAGTTTGCACCAGAAACGATTACAGGAAGACAGTCTACGCTTGGAGTGGTCTCAGCGAATCTATATCGAACGCTCTATTGACAGAGGATCTAACCGACCCTTTATTGGACACGTACGCGGCGTCCAGGACGGCCTCGATGAAAGTGGTGACCCTTTCGTCTATGGCGATACCCTACTATAGGGAGGTGCACACGATAGGAACTGATTTCACGATACCGTTTAGCACAGTTGTGCTGTTGAAGACCAACGCTACATCGATCGATGATCTGTTCTTGCTTCTGCAAGGTTGTAGGAAATTCCCGTCTTGCATAGATTACTTGTTCGAGAGGATGTACGAATCAAAGCAAGCTACTATCATAAGCTCCCTAGAACACCACCATCCTCTACTAAATAACACTCGTTACAAGTGGACATGTCTTTTGCCTGCTAACGGGAGGGGGTCGTTGCAATCCGAGCATGCTAGGGATGTACTGTTTCTAAATATATTACAACACTCGGCCAAGGAAGGTAAACAGCGTTACAAAACTCAATACTCAAGCGGCGTCCAGGACGGCTTCGATGAAAGTCGTGACCCTTTCGTCTATGGCGATACCAATACCGTTTAACAAACGCCTTTACAAAACTCAACACGATGTGTACTTTTTCTGTATCTTTTTTTATTGGTATATATGTTATAACTGCACCGTTCAAGTCTCTATCCCCACGATTGAACACAACACGAACATGTTTTTAGAAGCTCCCGAGTTCATGTCCCTTTTGCCGCAAACACAACACGATTTAGAGGTCCAGCGGTGGTATATTAGTCTCGGTGGCGGTACCAGCGCCATAATTATTCAACGTCGTCGTTGTTCACATATCTCTCCAAATCGACTAGATTGCTGATTAGAAACCTCTCGTCCTGTATACACGCGTCGATGAAGGAAAGTTCGTGATCCCGGTGGTGATCGGTGGTGGCGGAGCTCTTGAGCATGTAGTGAATGATGTTCTCCCGAAAGCAAACTGTGCAAAGGTGCTTCATCTTTACGCGTCTGATTCGATGTGACCGAGAACCGAGGATGTATCCCAGTTTTAAACTACCCGTTGACGAGCGAGCCTTCGCCCATTGGGTATCTCGTTCTTCTGCGGGGCTCGTAGAACAAACGAGCTGTTCGTGTGAACTGTGCGGAATTCTAACGCAGCGAGTACATCGGTGTGTCAAGATACTCGTGGAAACCTTGCTGACCGCTAACAAGGCCTTGGTAAAGGAGTCTGATATAACATCGCTCGTGTTGGGGAGGATATCTTACCGATGTGCGAGGGCCTGTTTGGATGCAGCCGACGACGAGGGTAGCTTCAAATCGTTATTAGTCACGGAGTTCCCAGGGTTGGAGTTGGACGACTTGATCGTGAAGAACAACTTTATGTTCGGACCGATCATTGCCAACGGAGGTCACAGTCTGCTATCGCTCGTGGGACGCTTCTATAGGAACTTGACCGGGAGTAGACCAACACCCGAAGATGAACGTATTGGCGGACTACCTTTCTACCCGAGACTACGTTTCCTATGTCTGTGTTTCCATTTCTCTCAAACCTACCTAATGACAGCCGATAGTAGTTGGCAGATGTGGACGGATACCCTCTGCTCTAACTCGATAACATCCATGTTGAATATCCCGACCGCGGCACGGGACTCTAACAGTAATCCTGTTTTTTTTTAAGCATTACACCGGAAGGTTTTAGCGGCCAATATAGTATACATACCGTTATAAATATTGATATATATATATATATATAGACGTGGACGGATACCCTCGATCTGCGCTCTAACTCGGATAATAACGTCTTTATTGAACATACAGACCTCGGTAGGGGACTAAAAAAAAAAAAAAAAAAAAAAAAATGGATTTCAACGACAACCTCGAGCTGATGTCGGCCTCGTGGTCTGTGAAGAATCAGCTAAACAAACAGTCAATCGGCAATATAATGCTGACAGACAAGAATGTCTTCGTTCCGGGAGGTGGCTTCAGCACAGAACCCGGTTTCATCAGCGGTATAAACATTTACTACCCTCAACATCTCAACAAGGTGATTACGTACGCGCCCGTATTCTACGTGGGTAACAGAGACGCAAACAAGCAGTATGTTTGGGCTAACGGAGCGATGGTTCACGCACACCATACTGGGCTAGAGAACCTAACGGCAGGAACATCCATAGCTGCGGTTCCTGTTATGTGCAAGGTCGGCACGAAGAACAAGAGGTACGAAGGAAGATACTTCCTCGAGACCGTCAACGCCTGCAAATACAAGTACGAACTGAGCAATCTGCTAATCGCTCTTCGGACCGTGTTCGAGCTATACGAAGACAGCCGGGAATTCTTCAGTCAGGCCGATGGCTACTTAAACGAGGCATTGAACACTAACAGTCTCTGGTTCGACCTGAACGCCGCTGTTGTGAGCGCTGACTCGTCGCTGACGTCCTTTCGTATTACGGAAGCCATCGTCAGAACAACGAAACGCTATTGGGCGGATGGTATGGGAGCAGGGTTCGGTGATTCTGCATCCAAGAGACCAAAACACTACACCACGCCTCTTCTGACCTCTAAATCCGTTCTGAACGACTTGGATGGTATGCTTGTTCGCTTCAACGAGGGGGTCGCAGCCGATGGTTCGATCAAGGACCAATTGAAGGGCCTAGCTAGCAGGTTTAAAATCATGACTAGCCTTATTAATTTCATACAGTCCGTCGTCATAAACCCCGTGGCCATTATTCAGAGTAGTTCTACTGCCGTTATTCAGCCTGGCTCAGTAATGTCTGTGATGTTGCTGGCATAACAAATTACGCCATATTTCAGAGACAGATGCAGATATAGTTTGGTACGCATCTATCTGTTATAGTATTAGCAAAATACACGCGTAACATGACTTACGTAGCCAATACCGTGCACTACGGACCAAACACTGATTATCGATTTGATGAGTGGATGAGCGCACAATTCAATCCAATATCAACACCGAGCTATATACAAGAGCCTCTAGACTTCGCTAGGAAAAGAATCAAGGATGACAAAGCTGTAGGTGGAAGAGCGCACCCCGCCGATGTTAAGCTCGTGAATGAAATAGAGGCCAAGCTATTTGAGATACGGAAGTTCGCTTACACGACGGGTGCACTCGCGGGGAGCGGTGGCTTTGGGAAGGTGTTCAACACACATCGTGAGACAAACACCAATGCCGTTATGAAGGTGCAGCCAAGAAACGACGACGACGAAGATGAATTGATAGTCGATACCACGCCGAGGGAAATATTCTTCCTAAACCTCTTCTCCGACGAGCCGTGGTCGCCTAGGTTGTACGACGAGTTCAGGTTTGACGATATGCAATATATCGTGATGGAGAAGATAGAGGGAAAGGACCTGTGCAAACTCAGAGGGGACACACAACATCTACCGATCTACGCCAAGAGAACGTGGGTGTTTTCCATCATCAAACAAATGTACGAAATCTTAACCTACCTGGTGAGTCGGAAGATTCACCACGGAGACCTGAAATTGGCTAACATTATGTTAGAAAAGCACACGGACAAAGTCTATCTGGTCGATTACGGTTTCACGTACCAAGGCGAGACGGGAGATGTCCCTCGGCATGCCACGCTCGACTTGGGTTCCCCCGAAACGAAAAACATCATTTATGGCCGAGCGACACATACGGGACAAGACATCTGGAGCTTCGGGGTTATCGTATACACGATTCTTCACGGCTTCTATCCCTACGCAGAGGCCAGCGACGGACGATACATGGACACCTCGCCGACCTCGGACTTGGAGATCGACGACGAGGCCGGGAACCTGTTTACGTTCTTGTCTCGAACATTGAAGAAGAATCCACGTGCTCGATTCACCCTCGCCGAAATCGGAGAATGGATAAACAGAACCACGGTAGACGACAACCCCTCGGATGATGATTTTCTACCCGACCTCGACAGTCT
>Ga0308023_1000130_pt1 | contig 22914 bp, 19 predicted proteins | sample Neamet418_FD_201294 | JGI IMG/M metagenome (GOLD analysis project Ga0308023, IMG submission 201294) | Marine microbial communities from water near the shore, Antarctic Ocean - #418 | ecosystem: Environmental > Aquatic > Marine > Unclassified | place: Southern Ocean | collected 2014-10-03
GATTGGGATTTGAAGAACCACACGAACGTTCCTATCGCAGGAGGGGTTTACATAATACATGTAGACGTACCTGGAATAGGGCAGAAAATTCTAAAGTGGTTCGGTGTAATGCGTCCAGTAGATCTTGACACATTTTAAGAATTAGGCTGATTTAAATGGCGTAATTTTGCATCCGAATAAATCAAATCATATATGTCGCCTTTCTTAACAAAACTCATCCGACTTGTCGGAGGAATTGCAATAATTGCCGTCGGTTTTACATTTATGCAAGTGCTGATAGGCATGAAGACAGTGCCTAGTGTAGTTGTCCCGGTGACTCACGCTCGCCCGGTTAAAACCATGATTGTAGAGAACTCTACACTTACCCCAGAAATAAAAATTGAAGGCAGGGTAGAGGCATGGAATAGAATAGATCTTTTCGCCGAAGTTAATGGTGTATTAAGCCGTGCTGGAAAACAATTTAGAGAAGGTGTTACTTATTCTAAAGGCGAGATTATTCTTAAGCTGGACGATAGTGAAGCTAAGTCTACTTTAAGAAGTGCTAGGGCTCAGTTTCTTCAATTAGCAACAAGCATATTAGCAAATATAAAAGTCGATTTCCCCGACAGAATTATCGAATGGGAGTCTTTTGTTAAAAGTATCAACGTAGAAAACACCCTACCGAGTTTACCCGTTTCTCAATCAGATAGAGAAAATTACTATGTAATTAATAAAGGCGTTAACGCAAGCTATCATGCAATTAAGGCTTCTGAGGAGAGGCTTGCTAAGTATGAAATTATCGCTCCATTTGACGGGTTTGTTTCGACAGCTACAGTTAAGCCAGGCGCTCTAGTTAGAGGTGGACAGCCTTTAGGTGTTTTCGTGGGTTCTGGTGAGTATGAAGTCCAAACCTCTATCTCATCTGAACTTTTATCATACCTGAGCACAGGAGATTTAGTGGAATTCCATATTGATTCTGAGAAAGTCTCTACTGGTTATCTAGATAGGATTTCGTCTAACGTAAACCCTAAAACTCAATCTGCAACGGCTTATTTTAAGATTCAAAGTTCCACCACAGATTTACAGCTTAGAGATGGGATGTATTTAGATGGAACAGTTTATGTAGACGAGATAAAAGACTGCATTGATATACCTAACCAACTACTAAATAACGGTACCATCTATTCAGTAGTAGAAGGAGAACTACATATCATAAATGTAAATGTGGTTTTTGAATCATTTGGAACGGTATTAGTTAACGGCATACCAGACGGGACAGCCATTCTTATAGAGCATGTTTCTGATGCTTACTCAGGGATGAAAGTAAACCCATCTTCGAAATAAGTAGCTCTTTGCCATGAGAAACGTAATTAAATTTTTCGTACAACACCACATCGTGGGTGACCTCCTAATGATAGCTATTATTATCGCTGGACTTGTTGGGATGACTAATTTGAGGTCTAACTTTTTCCCTGAAACACCGACTAAGGTCATCATGATTCAGGTTGTGTACCCCGGTGCATCGCCAGAAGAAATTGAAGAGGGAGTTGTCGCTAAGATCGAAGAGAACCTTCAGGGACTTGCTAATATTGATCAGGTTTCCTCTACAAGTATTGAGAATGCCGCTTCAATTATGATTACAGTAGTACACGCGAATAATACAGATGAGGTACTCCAAAACGTAAAGAACGCCGTAGATAAAATCCCTTCATTCCCTAATGGAATGGAGCCTCCGATAATCTTCAAACAAGAGTTCGAAAAGGGCCAGGATAACACGTCGATTATTCTTGCTTTAACGGGTGTTGATGACCTGCACATACTTAAAAAAGCAGCCAGAAAGATTGAACAAGATTTAAGAAAATTTGATGGTGTAAGCCAAATCTCATTGTCTGGCTTCCCCGAGGAGGAGATAGAAATCGCGATCTCTGAAAATAAGCTGAGTGAAATGGGGTTAACAATTGCTCAAGTAGCTCACATTGTTCGAAGCTCGAACATTGAAACTACTGGTGGGCGAATAAAAACATCTACCGAGGAATTGACTATTCGAGGAAGGTTCAAAGAGTACTCAGCTCAGAGCCTCAGAGATATAGTGGTACTAGCTGATGTTGACGGTAAAGTAGTCAGACTTTCAGATATCGCGGATGTTGAAGAAAAGTGGGTGGACACCGATCCTACAAGAAATTGGTTTAACGGAAAGACAGCAGTCGCTATCACGGTTAGTAATCTGAACTCAGAATCAATTCTAGATGTAGTTGAAATAGTAAGGGCGTATATGTCTGCATTTAATGAGACAAGCACCGACTTGCAATTAGATGTGATAGTAGATATGTCTGTTATTTTAAACCAAAGAATCGACCTATTAGCTAACAACGGTATTATCGGTTTTCTGTTAGTCATCCTCTTCCTAGCCCTTTTTCTAAATCACAGACTTGCATTCTGGGTCGCACTGGCTATTCCTGTTTCATTTGCAGGGATGTTTATGTTAGCTGGTTTTGCGGGTATCACTATCAACGTTATTTCTCTATTCGGAATGATTCTTGTCATAGGAATTTTGGTGGACGATGGGATAGTTATAGCCGAGAATATATATCAGAAATTTGAAGGTGGTGCGTCGAGACTTGAGGCCACCATTGAAGGAACTATGGAGGTCCTACCTGCCGTCTTTTCTGCTATCGTCACAACTGTAATTGCCTTCTCTGCCTTCTTCTTTATCGAAGGTAAACTGGGTGATATATTCCAGGATATGGCTACGGTTATCATCCTTACGCTGGTCTTTTCTCTAATCGAAGGTGCGTTTATTCTTCCAGCTCACGTCGGAAATTCTAAGGCTCTAATGAGAAGCACTAAGAAGAATAAACTCGAGTCATGGATGGCTATTGCTTTCATCAGTTTTAGAGATGCTGTATATGCTCCTGTTCTTAAGTTTTCACTTAGACAACCATGGGTAGCGTTTTCTGTTATAGTTGCTATTTTCTTAATCACAGTACCTGGACTTATAGGTGGAGGTTTCGTAAAGACCACATTCTTCCCCCATATCGAGGGAGATAACTTATCGGTAAACCTTGCTATGAAATCGGGTACTAGATCTGAGGTAACACAAGAAAAAATAGACAGAATCGAGGCCGTTGTTTGGGAAATAAATAAAGAATTCAGCGCTCTTAGAGACGACACACTGCAGACCATTTTAGCAGTAGATAAAAGACTGGGTCCTTCGTCTCATATCGCGATGTTGAACATCCAACTTATCGACGGTGAGTCTAGACTTTCCCAAAGTTCAGATATCAGTAGAAGGATTAGAGAGGAAGTGGGTGTTGTCTATGGGGCGGATAATTTAACCTTCGGTGATTTCTCTCCTTTCGGTAAGCCTATCGCCCTGTCCTTCCTGGGCAACGATATGGAGGCTTTAAGTTTAGCGACGGAAGAGTTTAAAGCTCAACTCGCCCTGCGTGAAGATGTTAAGGATATAATTGATTCTAATCAGGAGGGAGTAAAAGAAATTAGTGTAACGCTAAAGCCTAGAGCATATCAGCTAGGTTTCACCAGACAAGAACTCCTTTCCCAAATCAGGCAAGCATTCTACGGTCACGAAGTCCAACGACTTCAAAAAGGGCGCGATGAAGTAAGGGTTTGGGTTCGCTTAGATGAAAAAGATAGGGCTTCAGTTGCCTCGTTAGAAAACTTCAAACTTCGCACTATCACTGGAGATGAGGTGTTATTCCATGAAATATGTGAGATACATATCGAGAGAGGTGTGGCTGCGATTAATCGAATCTACGGTATGCGTCAAGTAGAAGTCAGCGCTGATCTTTCTGGGCCCACAGCCAGTGCCACCGATGTCACAGCCGCAATTAATCAGGAGATACTTCCTCCTATTTTAGCTAAATACCCTAACATCACAGCTAGTTTCGAAGGCCAAAGCAGAGAGGTCACAAAATCCCAAAACAGTATGGCTCGTGTCATGCCTCTCATCCTGGCCCTCATGTTCCTCGTGATCGTGCTAACCTTCAGATCTCCACTTCAAGCCATTGCAGTATTCGGCCTCATTCCATTTGGATTAGTTGGGATAAGCATAGGTCATTGGATACTCGATGCCCAAATCAGTCTTTTTTCTGCCCTAGGTATGATCGCCTTAATGGGTATTCTAGTAAATGACGCACTAGTATTCGTCGCCGCATATAACTCCTATCTGAAAAGTGGAAAGACCGTTGATGAAAGTATTTGGGAAGCTGGAATGAATAGATTCCGCCCTATCGTTCTCACCTCGGTAACTACTGTAGCCGGGCTTGCACCTCTTATGCTCAACAAGAGTTTCCAAGCACAATTCCTTATTCCTATGGCTATCTCAGTCGCCTTCGGTCTATTATTCGTGACGATAATTATCCTTGTCCTTCTCCCAGTATATCTAAAGTTTATCAACCCACTTCATAGAGCATGGATATTCATAGTGAAGGGCAACACACTGTCTGGTTACAATGCAGAACCTGCTGTGAGAGAGCTTGTCATTGATGCTGAATTCGCTGAAGAGTCGAAATCTCGTAATACCAATGGTGGGAAATCCTTACTCGCTATTATCCTCTTGATTTCTAGTAGTACTGCTTTATTCGCTCAGGGTTCGACTGTTCAGGATTTAAGCTTGCAAGACGCCGTTCATCTTTCACTTAAGGAAAATTACGGAATTAGAATTGCGCACTTAAACTCTGAACTGACTGCGATTAATAATCACTGGGGGACTGCAGGCGCCCTGCCTCAAGTAGGGGTTTCGGTTTCTGGGAATTCGTCGATTATGGATCACACCGATAACCCGACATCCGTGATTATGGCTAAGCTTGAGACGGAAGGGTTGAATACTGGGTTGAATATGAACTGGACTTTATTCGACGGGATGGGGATGTTCGCGACGAAGAACCGTCTCGAGTTGCTAGTGACCCAGTCCGAGAATTATGCGTCTCTTGTAATCGAGCAGACCGTTGCCGCGGTGGATTTTTCGTATCATAATGTTTTGGTCCAAATCAAACTCCTGGATGTCCTCACAGAATCCATGCAACTCAGTCGCGTAAGGCTGAATCAAGTTGTGTACAGCGAGCAATACGGTGTGGGTGGCACTTTCGACAGGCTTCAATTCGAGAATGCTATTATTGCCGATAGCTCCTCATGGCTTCTTCAAGGCGTGGCTGTTGCAAATTCCATCCGAAATCTAAATCGCGTTATGGGTGTGTCAGAAAGTTCGCAGTGGAATTTCTCCACAGCACTACAAGCTCCCCCTATGCTCGACAATGTTGCGGCGCTACAATTAGCAGTTACCCTAGATAATACATCTGTGAAAAATGCGGTTTTATCTCATGAGATAGCGTCTCAAGGTGTAAAGATGGCCGAGGCTAGACTTTATCCAGTGGTGGGGCTTGGAGCTACGTATGGTGATTCGAGGAGTCAAGTTACTTCTGGAGAGTGGGAAGGAGAGGGGATGTTCTCTTCTGCATCTGCCATTACTTTGAGTATAAACTTCAACTTGTTTAATGGTGGAGCTACTCGAAGAGCTATAGCTATGGCTACCATACAGGAAGAGATTGCCTCGATTGGAATTGAAGACAAGCTCGCAGAAGCAGAATTACTAGTCGCTAACGCCTTCGATCGATACTCAATGCAGGCTTCTATTTTCACCTTGAGTCAACAGGCAGTTAAGAATGCTGAGACCATGCTCGAAATAGCAGACTCTCAATACGAGGGTGGCGTGATTAGTTCCCTAGACTACAGATCCCTGGAGATAGCGCTTCAAAGAGCTAGGACACAAGAATTGCAAGCCCTTCTGGCTTGGCGTTCTTCTTATATGGAAGTCCAAAAATTAATAGGCAACCTTCGCGCCCCGTTAGTTAATTAAGAGTTAATGAGCTTTTCGACACACATCGTAAAACGTTAGAAGAAAGGTCAACCAACTGGTTGACAATATCCCTAAGCGTATTGCATGTGCCGCGCGGCAGTTCGCCCTGTACTGTAAAAAAGTCAACCAACTGGTTGACAATATCCCTAAGCGTATTGCATGTGTCGCGCGGCAGTTCGCCCTGTACCGTGAAAAAGTCAACCAACTGGTTGACAAAATCCCTAAGCAAATCGTGTGCGTCGACTAACTCGCCTCTTTCTGAGCGTGCCCCATATCAGCCGCCACCATTTCTGTACATAGCTCTTCCCAATTAGTTTCTGCCTTCCATCCCATTTCTCGTTCCGCCTTTGATGCGTCACCTACTAGGGTGTCCACTTCCGCGAGTCGGTAGTAACGGGGGTCGATTTCGACTAGGGTTTTTCCGGTGTCTTTAGAGATGCCCTTTTCTTCAGTCCCTGAACCCTCCCAAATCAGGGGGATACCCGCCTCGGCGAAGGCATGTTGGGTAAAAGCACGGACTGTGGTTTGGGTACCTGTTGCGAGGACGTAGTCGTCGGGGTGGTCTTGTTGGAGCATGAGCCACATGCCTTTGACGAAATCCCGAGCATGCCCCCAATCCCTTCTAGCATCGAGGTTACCTAGGTAGAGGCTCGACTGCAGACCATGGGAGATACGTGCCGCTGCACGCGTAATTTTTCGTGTCACGAATGTCTCACCGCGCACGGGGCTTTCGTGATTGAAGAGGATGCCGTTACAGGCGTACATAGTGTAGGCCTCGCGGTAATTCTTAACTATCCAATAAGCGTAAAGTTTTGCCACTCCATATGGGGAACGTGGGTAGAAGGGGGTGGTTTCGGTTTGGGGTGTCTCGGTGACTTTGCCGAACAATTCAGATGTACTTGCCTGATAGAATCGACAAGTCTTCTCAAGGCCTATAATGCGGATAGCTTCGAGAAGGCGTAGTGTGCCTAGAGCGTCTGCGTTAGCCGTGTATTCCGCCGTTTCGAAGCTGACCTGTACGTGGCTTTGGGCTGCAAGATTGTAAATCTCATCCGGCTTTACCTCCTGCACAATTCGAATCAAGTTCGTAGCATCAGTCATATCCCCATAGTGAAGTTTCAGGCGCACGTCTTTGTCGTGCGGATCCTGATAGAGGTGGTCGATACGACTAGTATTGAAAGACGAAGCTCGACGTTTAATTCCGTGCACTTCATATCCCTTCTGAAGCAGAAGTTCAGCTAGATACGATCCATCTTGACCAGTAATTCCTGTTATGAGCGCTCGTTTTATCATTTGATCTATCTAAATCTAATCTTGTGCAAGTTAAGCAGTCAGTTCTTGTGATTTCACCTGTCTAAAGTACGACTCACCTAATGCCATTAACTCATCGTGAGTTCCCTGCTCCACAATAGTACCATCGACGAGAACAGCGATACGGTCAGCTTTCTTAATAGTACTAAGTCTATGTGCGATAACTAGAGTGCTTCTGTCCTTCATTAATTCTACGAGTGCTTTTTGAACCTCGTGTTCACTGACGGAATCTAACGCGCTTGTCGCTTCGTCTAGTATGAGGATATCTGGATCTCTCAAAATCGCTCTCGCAATAGCTATTCGTTGTCGCTGACCACCAGAAAGCTGTATCCCACGCTCACCTACCATGGTGCTCATCCCTTCGGGAAAACCTTCAATAAATTCTAGTGCATACGCCCTTCTAGCCGCATCCTTAATCTCCTCCATGGTGGCATCAATTTTGCCGTAGGCGATATTCGTCTTAATATCCTCTCCGAACAGAATCACCTCTTGGGGTACATATGCAATTCGTTTTCTAAAGGCTCTTAAGTCTAAACCCTCCACACTCTCCCCCCCCACAGTTAGTGAACCGTTAATGGGGTTTTGGAACCTAAGCATGAGAGAAGCCACAGTTGACTTACCTGCTCCCGACGGGCCCACTAATGCAATTTGCTCGCCAGCTCTTATCTCTAGATTAAAATCCTTCAAAACAGTTACGTCTGACCTTTGTTCGTAGTGAAAGTTCACGTCCTTAAAAACTATGTCCTTTCTAAGATCCAGCTTAGGTGCTTCATCGACAAGAGAAGTAAACTCTCTCTTTTCATCAAGTAAATCCATTAGTGACTCGACAGCCCCTAAGCCTTTTTGGATTACCCCAAACTGCTCCGCAAGCCCTCCTATACTTCCCGCCACAAGTCCAGTCATCAAAAGGAATGTAAAGAAATGCTCGGAAGCCAAATCTCCAGTCTGCATCAGTGCAGCGCCCTGAAAAATTATAAGTGTTATAGCTCCGAAAATGAACAGTATAATAAAACTAGAGAAGGCACCTCTCCCCATCGCTCCCTTCATAGCATAACTCCTCACATTCTTCACTTTCTCAGTATATCTTAACTTTTCGTACCACTCATTTGCGAAGGCCTTAACATTCACAATCCCCGTCAGCACTTCCTGTACTATAACGTTGGAGGCGGCTACCTCGTCTTGGGTTTGTTTCGAAAGACGCTTTATAAACTTCCCGAAAAATATCGCAACTATTATCACCACAGGCAACGTCCCAAGCATCACGAGAGTTAGATCCACGGAATAATACGCCAGTGCAGCAATACCACCCACTACCACTATAAACTGTCTGATTAACCCAGCTAATGTTGTAGTGAAAGTGTCCTGTATAGCTGTGATATCAGCTGAAATACGGCTATTAAGATCACCCACCCGTCTGTAGTGGTAGAAATCCATAGGCATGCTCATTATGGCCTCGAAAGCATCAACCCGCATAGCAAGCATCATCTTTTCTGTCATATTCGCAAATAAATAAACCTTCGAGAAGCTCATTATAGCCTGGATAATTAAAATTATACCTATCGCCCAGCCTATTGTTTCTAGATCATTCAGCCCCCACGCTTCCATATAGTCCGCCTCTATACCCGTAGCTTCAGTCCCTCCTGAGCCACCTAAAACACCCACCCCTCCTAACTGACCCCATAGCCTAGTTACAAGTAGAGTAAGCACTCCAGAGAGGCTGATTAATAAAATCCCTAAAGAGAACCCTAGTCTGTGTGGCCTGATATACCTTGCGATTTGAGTAAATCCCTTCAGGTCTGACAGCTTAAAACGTTTTTTATTCATTGAGTGCAAATTTAGCACACAATTTAGTGTTGGGTTAGTAGAAAGAATTCACTATCTTTGCCGTCCCTATTCAACGGGATAATAATAGATTAAGATGAAAAGGACATTTCAACCATCAGTACGTAAGCGCCGCAACAAACACGGATTCCGTAAACGTATGTCTTCTTCTAACGGACGTAACGTGATAAACTCACGTCGCCGTAAAGGACGTAAGAAACTTAGTGTTAGTACTGAGCGTCGCCATAAAGGCATCGAGCGCTAGATAGCACGAGTTAACACGGGTAAACACGGGTTAACTCAATCTAAAGAAATTCGACTATTAGTTTTTCTAGTAGTTTTTGAAAAGGGAATCTTTCGAGGTTCCCTTTTTTACGTTTATGAGGTTTTACTCCTGTAGATCTTAGTTCGCCAACTAAATCGGCCCCATAGCCACCACCATACCGTCTTTCTCCTCAACCCACCACTGGCTTTCTTCCCCTCTAACTTTACCCACCACTTCTTGTTTTTTAAACGTCACCTCTAGGTCGTTCTTAAAATCCATCCCTGGTCCGAAGGCCTTAAACATACTTTCCTTCACAGCCCAAACCCTCTCCAGCTGTCCCTCCCCGAGTTCTCTTTCAGACATTGTTCGAGGGGCAACTCGTGGGATTCTTTCGTCGGCTTTTAATACGATATCCACACCTATTTTACTCGTTGTCTCCTTTAAACATACTGCGGCAATAGTTGCTCCTTTAGCATCCGAGCAATGTGAAATAGATATAGAAAATTTCGAACGCGCTGCGTTTTCAAAGAGTTCAGGCGCACCGTTCTTTCCGACGTCCTTTCCGTGTTCAAGGTGCCAGTTGTCGTGGTTTATGAGATTTGAGATAGCTGACACTACGGCGACGTGCTCCCTCAATCTATCGTTCGAAAACGCATTTATATCCCGTTGCGGAAAATGCCCGGAAATTTCACCCGATGTATCGTCTTTACACCTCACCACTGCAAGTTGGAACTGTGCTGGCGGTTTCGGAAATGAAAGTAACTCCATGTAAGCGAAGATATCGTATTTTTGCAGCATGAACGTAACAACTGACAATATGATACTGCCTTATAAAGTAAAAGATATTAGCCTCGCTGCTTGGGGAAGGAAAGAGATTACACTTGCTGAGGCTGAGATGCCCGGGCTTATGTCGATCAGAAAAGAGTACGGTCCTTCGAAGCCTTTAAAGGGTGCTAGGATTGCTGGATGCTTACACATGACGGTCCAAACCGCAGTTCTCATCGAAACACTCGTCGAGTTGGGTGCTGATGTGACGTGGTCTTCTTGCAACATTTTCTCTACACAGGATCACGCCGCTGCTGCTATTGCTGTCACAGGTGTGCCGGTTTACGCGTGGAAAGGCATGACTGAAGAGGAGTTTGACTGGTGTATACTACAAACCCTTCGTTTCGGAGAAGACAGACAGCCGCTAAACCTCATCCTTGACGACGGTGGCGACCTAACGAATATGGTCCTCGACCGTTTCCCGGAAATGGTAGCTGGTATTAAGGGTATCTCAGAAGAAACCACGACAGGTGTACTCCGTCTTCACGATAGAGAGAAGAACGGCACACTGACCATGCCCGCAATCAACATTAACGATTCTGTCACAAAATCTAAGTTCGACAACAAGTACGGATGTCGTGAGTCTCTAGTCGACGCTATTCGCCGAGCTACTGACGTAATGATGGCCGGAAAAATCGCTGTAGTTGCCGGTTTCGGGGATGTAGGTAAAGGCTCTGCTGAGTCTTTGAGAAATGCTGGTTGCCGAGTTATCGTAACTGAAATTGATCCTATCTGTGCTCTACAAGCTGCAATGGAAGGCTTCGAAGTGAAGTCTATGCTCGACGCTTGTCTTGAAGCAGACATCATTGTTACAGCTACAGGAAACAAAGACATCATCACAGGCGCTCATTTCGAGGCGATGAAGGACAAAGCTATCGTATGCAACATCGGTCACTTCGATAACGAGATCGATGTAGCTTGGCTCAACGACAACCACGGGTCAACTAAAGACGAGATCAAACCTCAAGTTGACAAATACTCAATAGACGGTAAGGAAATTATCCTACTCGCTGAAGGCAGACTAGTAAACCTCGGATGTGCCACTGGCCACCCAAGCTTCGTTATGTCAAACTCCTTTTCTAACCAAGTCCTCGCTCAATTAGAGCTGTGGGAAGGATCGGAAAAGTATGAGAATAAGGTTTACACTCTTCCTAAGTATTTAGACGAAAAGGTTGCTAGATTACACTTAGCGAAAGTCGGTGTCGTTCTAGAAATTCTGTCTCAAGACCAAGCCGATTACATCGGTGTTCCCGTCGACGGCCCTTACAAGTCAGATCAGTATAGGTATTAATTGCTTTAAAAAGTCAACCAACTGGTTGACTTTTTTCTTAAGCGGTTGTGTTAGTGGTGCGACGCGAATGCGACCAGTGTGAAAACCGCGACGTATGCAATGCGCTTAGAGAATTTGTCAACCAGTTGGTTGACTTTTTTCTTAAGCGTATGTGTCAGTGGTGCGACGCAAGCAATTCACTTAGAGAATTTGTCAACCAGTTGGTTGACTTCGCCCCTAATGTTTCAATTATAAACGTGTAAGATCGGGGGATTCCAAGAGGAACGGTATCGGTGGAGTGGAAGCAAAGCCGGGCCTTGCATAACGGAGCCATCTAAAACCAGCCACTTAGATTCAGAACACTCGGCTGCATCAATCAAAGTTACGCCGTCAGAATCTACGGTAACCTTACAATTCATAGGGATGTCGAAAGTTGAATGTCTGTCTAGAACGACGAACTCATCCATGGTGTACCTGTAGATAATTAAGCCCTGCGATCCTCCTGCAATAAGGATATGTTCGGAAGGAAAATTTAAAGTGTTGTAGGCTGGGAGGTTCAAGTTGATGTCAAAATTGACTGGGACGTAGGGAATGTTTTGGTGTGATGAATCACAAGTGGCTTGAGTGAATAACACGAATATTGCGATAAAGAAAGGCCAGCGGAATTTTTCGTAAAAATGACTCATAGCGATAATTTTTTTCTCAAACCGAACGGGTCTTTTGCTGCACCAGCTTGAAAGGCTTTGAGGTAATTAGGTTCGTAGGAACTGAGGTTGACGAAGTTGCCGGAAATGAATGCGGTGTGGCCGAGGGGGATTGAAGATTCGACGCAAGGATATTCTTCAAGGAACACCCGTCCTTCTCCTCCCAGGAATTCCTCGCACTTTAATGCCCCGTCGCCGATGAAGCAAATAGAGGAATATTGTGAAAAGAGAGAGCTGGTGTTTTCGTCCACGATGAGGGGTTCTATTTCTGAGCGCAAGCTGGAGTTTTCCGTGAAGGTGCGGGTGTAGACTTCCATTCGTCGTGCGTCTAGCATCGGGACGCATGCGTCCACGTGAGGGTGCTGAGCATACCCTTGAATAGCTAGGATTGAGAGGGTGTCGATAGCAATGAGTGGGAGGTTTAGAGCATGACAGATACCTTTTGCCGTAGAGACGCCTATCCGTAATCCGGTGTAGGAACCAGGGCCTCCAGACACGCAGATACCGTCAAGAGAGTCGCGAGAAATTCCAGCTTCGGTGAAGACGGAATCGATGAATGGGAGTAATTTCTCGGCGTGGGTGTATCCGGACTCGCGGATGCTGCGAGAAGCCAGGAGGGTGCCATCACGAGATAAAGCTACACCACATTGAAGGGTAGTAGTTTCGAGATGGAGTAGAATGGTCACGGAGGGGATGGGTGGAGTTAGTTGAAGGAGATGGAGAAGGTCGAACCTTCATTTTCGATTTTCTCTCCCGTAGAAGTTGTGCCTGAGACTGCGTCACCATCATCTAGTTTGCGGGCTACCATATCGTAAGGGCCGCTGATAATGATGTCGTCAATGCTGATTCCGCTAATGACTTCGATTACGAGGTTGTCTTGAATACCAGTTACAACCGGTGTCCAAACCGCCCGTCCATCTTGTAAAAGGAAGACGCCTAGGGAAGAGTTAGAGTCGGTGTCGGTTATTTTTCGTGAGGTCACACATTGGATGGGGATGCAGATGACTTCGTTTTGGGTTTTTGTGAGGATGTCGACGGTGGCGCTCATGCCGGGGCGGAAAGGAGCGGATGAGCCGAGGTTGAGGTCTGTGGTTAGTTGGGTGTAGCTGGAGGAATTGATGCGGATCTTGACTGAGAAGTTAGTGACTTGATCGAGGTTGAATCCGTTAGTGCTGGCGTTGAGGGCTGTATTGCCGATTTCTGTGACAATGCCTGAGAAGGTTCTGTCGAGGTAGGCATCAACCTCGATTTCTGCCGAATTTCCGAGTACGACACTGATAATATCGCTTTCGTTAACTTCGACATTTACTTCCATAATGTCGAGGTTGCTAATTTTCATTACGATTTCGCCGGCAGTGAATCCATTACCCTGGACTGACTCTCCGACTTCCTTTACGAGGGCTGTAACCACTCCGTCTTGAGTAGCTATGAGGGTTGTGCGCGAGAGGTTGTCAAGAGTTTCCTGGAGGGATGCCGAAGCGCTGAGGATGGCGTAGTTTGCGGAGTTTACGCCCTCTGAAGCGCTGGTGAGGTTAGCGGTTGCGGAAATGAAGGCGGCTTCGCTTTGGTCATAATCGGCACGAGAGACTACTCCGTCCTGGAATAATAATTGGGCTCTAGACCAAGCCTTTTCTGCAACAAACAAATTCGCTTTGGATGTTGCTTTAGCAGCTTTAGCTGAAGAGAGGTTAGAACGCGATGTGTTTACTGCGGCTTGAGCTCTGTTGCGAGCTGAGATGTAAACGTCGGGATTTATTTCAGCCAGGAGGTCGCCCACATAAACTTTATCACCTTCTTTAACGGGAAGGCTTATTAGTTGACCGCTCACTTCAGCTGAGATATTCACTTCCATCTCTGGCTGGATCTTTCCAGATGCGCTCACCCTTTCTACGATAGTTTCTATCGTCGGGTTGGATGTAGTGACGGTAGGGGCTTCACTTTTGTCACTGAAAAATGTGGAGAGTATAATTAGGAGGATGACGATAGCGCCTAGGAAAATAAAGATGCGTTTTTTTGACATTACCGGTGGATTAAGGCTTGCAAGAGATTAAACTGAGGAAGTTTGAGATTATAATGAGATAGATTTTCCTTGATAGAAGTCTAAGATTTTTGATTTAAAGACCAAATCGTATCTAGTTCGCAACGCACCGATACGGGCGTTGTCTAACCTCGTGCGAGCGTCGGCGTATTCAAGGGCGGAGATGGTTCCAGCCTCAAATTTCAGTTCTGTGTTTGCGAAAGCCAGTTCTGCTGCGTTGAGGGCAGCTTCTTGAGCGGCTAAAGTTTTTTGTGCGGCAACGGCATCAGCCCAAGCGCTTTCTATGCTAGTTCTCAGAATCTGAGAGGCAGCCTGTTGATTATATTCAGACCTAAGCACGCTCACCTTTGCATATTCGACACTGTTTTTTGTCGAGAAATTATTGAAAACAGGAATACTAAGACTGAAGAATACGCTTTGATTAATATTCTCAGTTAACTGATCCATAAATGGGATTGTCTGTCTGTCGTATGTATTTACGTAGGGGATTACAAGGTTAAAGTCCGCGTCTACTCCTGCGTAATAAACTGTCGTTCCATCTTCAGTTTCGCCTAACTCTAACATCTCAGTTATAGGGTCGCCCACTGTTCGTGTTCTGTTGCCAGAATATCCGGAACCGAAATTGTATGATGCATACAGGCGTGGGAGATAACTGGTTTTTGCTATTTCTAAACCTAGATTAGCGTCATCCACGTTAAGACTGGCATTACGGATTTGCGGGAAGGAGGTTAGTGCAAATTCAACTGCGGTACTAGACGTTAAGGGGATGGGGGAGACGGTCATTTCGCCAGCTTCGGGCGCTATAATATCGAAAGTAGATGCAGCATGACCTGTCAATTGTAAAAGCTGCGCTAGATTAAGCTTAGCAAGGAACCTACCATTTTCACTACCTACTAGCTCGGCGATATCCGATGCCTCTTGAGCCTTCACATCGAGAAGATCAGAAGCGGGAGAAGCACCAGCCTCTACTAGCTTCGCCACTCTTTCTACCTGGCGTCTCGTAGTTGCGAGATTAAGTACAGCCACCTTCACAAACTCCTCTTGGAATAGGATATTCAAGTAAGCTCCAGAGATGGTTAATGCGAGATCGTTGCGGGTTTGTTCTAGTGAAGTAGCTGCAATGTCGAGCCCTATACGCGCACGCCTTAAGTTAATGTGGTTTTTAAAACCATTAAAAAGAGTTAGGCCAGAACTCAGCCCGAAGTTGTTCGATTGAATCACATCTGTGCCGAAAACATTCGTAAATGGATCGATGGCCCTTCCGATATTATACCCATGAGATGCTGAAGCATTGAAGGATGGGAGGAAAGCACCCTGAGCACTCTGTAATCCTATCTCTGCACTTTGAGTGCCCAGATGGCTTTGCTTAATCTGCAAGTTGTGCGTGAACGCATGATCTATACAAGATTGAAGGGACCAGGGGGTTTGGGCTATAGAAGAACCAGAAAAAAGAATTAGGGAAAGGCTGGCAGTTAAGACTAGGCTGAATCGAGACATCATGATGTGTGTGTAAATAGTACTCTACCCCAAATTTAACTCAACACAGGCTACCCCTCTGAGTATTATTGCTCCTGTTTGTTAAATCTAGACCAAACTATATAGCCACCTATCCCTAACAATATATATGGGAAAGTCATTAGGAAGATAATCCCAGCATTTAATCCCTTACCTAAGCCGTCGAGTTTCGCGCTTTGCTCCCCTACGGCTTTACACATAACACACTGTCCCCAACTCACATCAATTACTAGAAATGTGAGGGCGAAAAGGATTATGGTGATTTTTCGGATCAAAGGTTGTTGTATTTACACTCTCGCTTACAAACGTTAGGAAAAAGGTCAACCAGTTGGTTGACTTTTTTCCTAGTCAAATCGCAGCTGTCGTTTCGTAAAAAGGGCTTATCATTAAATATACGATAACACCAGTTGCTGTAACGTAAAGCCATAATGGCCAGGTGAAGTGTGCGAGTTTTTTATGCTTCTCCACGTCCATCATCCAACCTCGAGCGTAAGTGAATAGCACAAGTGGAACGATGGCTGCACTTAAAAGTATGTGAGTGATGAGAATGAAGTAATACAGGTAAGCATACTCACCGCCATATGATGTCGATGGCATCGTGAAATGATAGGTGATGTAGCTAAGGAGGAAGAAAAAACTAAGAACGACAGCCGTCGTTGTGAGCTTCTTATGAAGTGCAATGTTTTTTGCGCGAATTGCTAGCCATGCAGCGATTAGAACACAAAAAGCCGTTCCGTTAATAAAGGCATTCAGCTTAGGGAGAAGGAAAAGCTGGGACTGAGTCTCTGCACTTAAATCTAGGCCTGGCAACCTATCTAGGATGGTGACGACTATGGGGATCAAAATGGCTATGCTCCAAATTATCACCTTCAGTTTTGAATCTGTAATTTTCATTCGATGTTGATTATTTACTGTTCGACTCCAAAATGAGTTTATGGATGTCTAAGATCATCTCGTCAACTTCTGAAGTTGAGGTTCCGTCATAAAATCCGCGGATACGGTCCTCTGTGTCAACTAAAACGAAGATGTCGGAATGGAAAAATCCACCCTCGGCTGTATCGCTTTCGAGAGCAGTGAGGAAGTAGCCGTTTCTGGCTTGGTCGTATAGTTCCGACTTGTCGCCCGTCAGAAATTTCCACTGCGAGGTGTCGGCATTCATGCTTTGAGCATATAAGTCCATTTGCAAGGGACTGTCCCGGTCTGGATCAACGGAGTGAGATAATACGATAAGCTCATCCGGCCCTAAGCCACTTCTACGGAGGATGGTTAAGGTTCTAGAGACTTGACTGCTCAACACAGGACAAATCGTAGGGCAGTTCGTGAAGAAATAATCTACAATTTTAATCCTTCCTGCTACGTCTCGGTTACTTACTTCCACGCTGTCAATCCCCATAAATACGAATGGCGGAATGGTATGTCCCTCCGGCCCTAACACTGGAGGCGTGTCTCGGCCTGATGTGAGTTTTTCGACAGCTTCTACTTCTTTCCTATGTCTATGCTCGATAACATCCATCTCTTTTTTCAAAAGGGCGATGTCTTCTGTGGCGTCCCTGAGGGCATTTTCTGATGCTGCGTGATAAACGCCTCTTAAATATCCCTTAGCATCCACAAGCCAAAGTGTAGCTATGTTTCCTGGGTCTATTGAGTCGCGCGTGATTAGAAATTCCTCTTCGATGATTTTATCGATTTCGGCTTTATCTCCTGTTAAGAACTGCCAGTTGTCAGCTGTATTGTAGCGCGTGTTTAAATTAACGTATTCCGTTAACACTTCCGGCGTGTCGTATTCCGGATCTAACGTGAAACATACTATCCCTATCTCCTCTTTGTTTCTGTATCTCCAGTTAGGCCAAAGCAGTTGCTTAGTCGTCGCTCCTACATGCTCCGAGTTCGTTGCGAAAAAAGCTGCTATCCACACTTTTCCTTCTAGATCTTCGGAGCCGAATTTTTGTGAGTTTTGGTTTATAAGAGAAAACTCACCCACTTTATGAGCGTCACTAGAAAGTGTGTCAAGCTGGCCTTCGAGAGAGTAATACGGAAGCGTATTGAAGTTATGTGTCGCTAAAATACCGAGCACTACAACACACGTGATAGGCAGAGCAAACAATAGAAACAGTAAGGCTATCCTTTTTCGCATAAGCAAATTTAAGTAGTGATAGCTAGCGGCTGGAACACAGTCAGCAAACAGTCACTCAATGATACAATGTGTGGCTTTCTAGATGTCCCCATCCTTCTGTGAAAGCAATGAATATCAGATACGCGATGAACAACAAGTAGGGAGTTAGTACTGTGTATTTAAGGCCCTTTCTCTCGTCACCTAGGTGCATGAATGAAAGAATGATATATCCAGCTTTTACTAGAGTCAAGATGATGAAAGTCCATTTTATAGCCTCCCAAGTGTATGTCTCAGCTCTCTTGAAGATGATTCCCATAGCAACTTCAACAGCAGTAATCGCTGTGAGAAGTACAGTTACGAAGTAGACTTTTTTACGAATCTTCACTCCAGCTTCTTCACTGTGATGTGAGTCTAAAGAGTAGCTGTCGTTTACAATAAGGTCGTCGCGTTCCATGATAAATTTCTTTAAGAGCTATCAGATTAGATAGTAGAATGTGAAAACAAATACCCAAACAAGGTCGATAAAGTGCCAGTATAATCCGACCTTCTCTACCATTTCATAATGACCTCGACGTTCGAAAACACCTCTGTATGCCATAACGAATATGATAAAGTTTATCAGTACACCTGAGAATACGTGGAAACCGTGGAAACCGGTAATGAAGAAAAAGAAATTCGCGTATGACTGCTGTGTAGAGTATTCGCTTTCATTCATGTTAGCTCCGAAGACCATTGCTCCTTTTTCTCTTGCGTCCCATAGTTTCACGACATCGTCCCCGTGGACGTGTGTTTCTCCCACAACATATTTATTTATGGTTAGATCGTGAAGCATAGCTTCGTGCGCGTGTTCACCGTACTGGACGAGTTTCACGTGGCCGTGATCTTCTATAAGAACTACGGAAATATCACCATTGTTATACGGTTCAGCTAATGCACCGAAATGGTGATCCATGTAGATGGCTGTTCCTTTGGGTAATATGTGAGATTCGTCGTGGTCGTCGGTAATAGTGACCTCCTTTGCTAGGGTAAACATTCCACCACCACCATGAATAAAGTGAGACCACTCCCATACTTGAGACCCTAAGAAGAAAGCACCACCGATAATGGTAGCGAGCATCCAACGGACTACTCCTCTTTTATCATTTCTGTGTCCAGCCTCTACAGCTAATACCATAGTAACCGATGATACGATCAAAATGAAGGTCATCAGGGCCACATATATCAAAGGATATTGACCATCTAAGCCAGGTAAAGCACGGAATACCTGCTCGCCTATAGGCCAAGGACTTTCACTAGCAGTACGAGAAAACCCGTACGCTACTAGAAGCCCACTGAATGTTAAGGCATCTGAGACGAGGAAGAACCACATCATCATTTTACCATAAGACACACTGTATGGAGATTTACCTCCAGCCCATAGTTCTTCAGAAGATACGTTGTCGTTTGAGTGTCCTGACATTGTCAAAAATGATTGCTAATTTGGTTGCAAATTTAAGGCAGTAAATGCGAAAATTGCTCTACTTCAGAAAAAGCACATAAAATAAAACTAACCACAGTCCGCCGATAAAATGCCAGTATGTATTTAGCATTTTGAAAAGGATGTTTTTAGTGGAGTCAGTTTTTGCTTTCATCAATACCCAGAAGTTTGAAGCTAGAAATAATAATCCGAAAACAAGGTGTAATAAGTGCATGAAAATTAACACCCACAAGTAGCCGCTGCTATTGTTAGTGAGGCTTCTAACCTTGCTCGTTATGGGTGTGGTCATAAGAGGGTCGTTAGGTGAGTAAAGCTGATGCTCGTTGTAGAGAAGTGCTTCACCGTCGATTCTGATTTCGTAATCGACTCCGTAAATAGCCGTACTTGTGCTATCAACTAGTTTATCAATTTCATTCCATGATGTAGCTGGACCAAACTCGGTTGCATGTGTTTCCCACGCTCCACCTAATTCAGTGATGGTTCTCCACCCAGAAAATTGAGAAACACCGAACCCTAACCCTAGGATTAGGGTTAGAATTAGAAATTGTTTTGCCTTGCTGAATAAGCCTTCTTTTTGGGCTTTATAACCCAAATACATAGTGACTGAAGATAGAATTAGGATTACGTTGCTAAGCCAGAACTGACTTGGAGGTGTGAAATGAACCCAGTACTGGCCCATGCTGCTCACGATGTATGCACTTAAGAATCCGGCGAATAACATCACCACGGCAAAGATTATTAAGTACATCAACATGTTCAATGCTGAATCTTGTGCGTCCTTTTCCATATTAAAGTTTATCTATAACGTAAATAATTTGTACTAGAGGGAGGTAAACAAAGCTTGCGAACATCAGCTTTCGAGCGGCATCTCTTGAGAGAGTACTCTTTAACTTGAATGCATAGTATGAGAAGCCTACACCAGCAATAACCGCTACTACTAATGCTAGGTCTCCGACCATGGGGTCTCCGGTAGGTAGTGCCCATGGGAGTATGCCTGCGGGAATGCAAAAGAGGGCGTAGAGTAAGATGGTTTGGGCAGAACGATCAGACTTGCCGGCATTATATGGCAGCATCTTGTATTCCACCTTCGCATAGTCTTCGTGAGCAAGCCATGCGATAGCCCAAAAATGTGGGAATTGCCACATGAACTGAACTGCAAAGAGAACACCTGCTTCTATCCCGATCTCGCCTGTTGCAGCTACGTATCCTATCATTGGTGGGAGGGCACCGGGGATGGCCCCTACGAAAACGCATAGAGAGGTTTTTGATTTCATGGGTGTGTACACAAAAGCGTACAGCACCAGTGCGATAACTCCAAGTAGAGCAGACAATGGGTTGAGGAGGTATAGGCATCCTATGCCTATAATTCCAGCCGACACGCTCCAAGCCCAAGCCGCCTCCACACTCATTCGACCAGTAGGTAACGGTCTATTAGCTGTGCGCGTCATGATTGCGTCGGTGTCGCGCTCGAAGATTTGGTTTAAACCATTTGATGCACCAGTGAGTAAATACCCCCCCACAGTTAGTAGCAACATGGACTTGAGGTTCATCTCGTCAGCCCCCATAAACCAGCCGAGTACAGCCGACATAACCACGAAAAAGCCTAGCCTTAACTTATATAGAGTCCCCACATCTTTCAATAGTGAGGGCTTATCATTTGTTGAATTTTTCACAGCCATTTTGTAGTGCAAAACTACGTCAGCATTGTTACCCCTTTGTTACTCTGGCGAGTAATTATGGTAAACTGATTTTATTCCCTTTTCCAACTCTATGGAAGCTGTCCATCCCATGGACTTCATGAGCCCTACGTCTAGCAATTTCCTAGGTGTTCCGTCTGGTTTCGATGTATCCCAAACTATTTCGCCTTTGTATTTCACCACTCCGGCTATCATCTCTGCGAGCTCTTTAATGCTTAAATCTACTCCAGTTCCAACATTCACCCAGCCACCTTTATTATGATTATCCATAAGGAATAGACATGCTTCAGCTAAATCGTTAACGTGTAAAAACTCCCTTTGAGGGGTGCCGCTACCCCAGCACTTAACCACGCTATCACCTGCCTTAACGGCTTCGTGGAATCGCTTGATCATTGCAGGGAGCACGTGGCTGTTGTCAGGATGATAGTTGTCGCCAGGCCCGTATAGGTTCGTGGGCATAGCAGAAATAAAATTACATCCGTACTGAGCTCGGTAAGCGTCACAAAGTTTCAGGCCCGCAATTTTCGCGATAGCATAGGCCTCATTCGTTGGTTCTAAGGGACCAGTTAACAGAGCTGCTTCGGGAATGGGTTGTAAGGCGTGTTTCGGGTAAATACACGAGCTACCTAAAAACAGCAATTTCTCAACTTGATGTTTATGGGCTGATTTTATGATATTCGACGTGATGGATAAGTTGTCTACTAGAAAATTTGCTGGGTATGTCTTATTCGCAAGGATACCGCCCACTTTAGCCGCTGCTAGATATACCTGTTGTGGCCTTTCTGAACTGAAAAAATCTTCTACGGCTTGAGAATCTCTAAGGTCTAATTCCTTTGAAGTCCTTGTTATGATGTTGGTTTGGCCTCTAGCAATAAGAGCCCTAATAATAGCTGAACCCACCATTCCATTATGTCCAGCGACGTAAACTGACTTATCAGTATCTATATTTTCGATTATTTCCACGCTGAAAAGATAGTTTAATTATTAATGTCAAATGCTTTCCTCAATCCGTCGCCTAACCAAGTAAAGGATAGTACTAAGCTCGCGATTAACGCCCCCGGCAGAACGGCTAGCCAAGCGAGGTCAGTTGTAATTAAATGATAGTGCTCTTTAATGATGTTTCCCCATGATGGAACGGGTATTCGTGCTCCCACACCCAGAAAACTCAATCCCGATTCAATTAAAATTGCTGCAGCAAAGTTCGCAGCCGCCACGACAATAATGGGCCCTAGTGCATTAGGTAAGATGTGCCTGAACATGATTCTAAAGTCTGAAAGCCCCAGTGCCTGTGCGGCTTGCACGTATTCTAACTCTCTCAGGGAGATGAATTGGCCTCTAACTATTCTCGCGACTTCCACCCACATAGTTAATCCTATGGCGACGAATACCTGCCAGAATCCCTTCCCGAATGCTAGGGTTATTGCGAGCACCATTAAGAGTGTGGGTACAGTCCAAACCACCTGCAAAAACCAGCTCACCACCGCGTCTATTCTCCCTCCTTTATATCCGGCTAATGCCCCCAGGAAAAGACCTATAATAAGGCTTATCAGCACAGCTATTCCTGCTACGGATAACGAAATAGCGCTTCCAGCCATGAGTCTACTCGCAAAATCTCTTCCGTATCTATCACTTCCCAGAATAAAGTAAACGATCTCTCCGTCCTCACTCACCACCTCGCTTCCTGGAGGCTGTAGACTCATCTCTAAGTGTTGGTCATTAGCATTAGGTGAAGGGTCAGGCCTTAAGAGCGGCCCTGCTATTGCGATAAATACCCATAGGCATACCCAGAATAGTCCAGCCATTGCTAGTTTTTCTGATTTAAGGCGGTGCCAGATAGTGTTACTCCCTTTCACGTGTCTAAGTTAAGAGATTATTGTACTTTAGTGACGATGGAAAAATCGGAGAAAATCATATTAGGGATAGACCCAGGAACTACTATTATGGGCTATGGAATTATCCGTGTTAAGGGTAAATCTGAAGTTGAGATGATAGAGATGGGCGCCTTGCACTTATCTAAATATCCA
>Ga0308023_1000136_pt1 | contig 22604 bp, 13 predicted proteins | sample Neamet418_FD_201294 | JGI IMG/M metagenome (GOLD analysis project Ga0308023, IMG submission 201294) | Marine microbial communities from water near the shore, Antarctic Ocean - #418 | ecosystem: Environmental > Aquatic > Marine > Unclassified | place: Southern Ocean | collected 2014-10-03
GCCAGTCAAAAAAAAATTATGACCCCCCCCCCCCCCCCCATGCAGGTCCCAAAAAATGTCCTACCCCCCGCCCTCTCATAATAAACGTCGCGTCCCTAAGCTCAAGCTTAACTTTTTTTTTAAAAGTCCAGAAAAGTTACAGGGAAAAAAGTCACAAAGAAAGCTATAGTTTATCATCACATCACCATTATTTTAATCTACTTAACTAAGCCTATACTAGTAGCAACATTTGATGAAGTTTGACTAGGCCGAGATTATTCAGAAAATGATACCTTTTTGTATAAGGGGTGGACCATTAGATGTTGAGTGGGGGGGGGTGGAGGATTTGCTCCGGGGGAAATATTATTTTTGCGACGCATTGATAGTGCACATTTTTTTTTTGCCAGACCATGCTGGTCGATATTTTTTGTTTGCAACAGATATTGTGGTGCCAATTTTTTTTTTGCCAGACCATGTTGGTGGAAAACAAATTTTGCCGAAAACATTCAAATGATGGAGGATTTATGCCGAGCGTAGCGAGGCAGAAATTATTATTTTTGCTCTGAAGTCAAGGTGCAAATATTTTTTGGGTTAGTGAATTTATGGGGGAAATATTTTTTTTGATAAGAGATCAAGGTGCACATTTCTTTTTTGCCAAGACTTGGTGGTGCAAATTTTTTTTGGGCTTATTCCTCCACCCCCCCTCAACATCTAATGGTCCACCCCTAACGTTTTTCCACAAAATTACCGATGGGAGTAATACATTCAATGTCACCATTATTGCAGGGAATCAATAGTAAGAAACAGTCTGCTTGGTTAAAGTTCAGATCAGAGAATTTTCAACGCTTTTTTAACAGAACATCCATCCCCAGCCACAGCCTACAGGCATTTAATATATTCACATATCTCGTTTTATTAACGTAGACACATGCGTATACTGCCCAGCATATCATCATCCCGACCCCGTGTGATGGCTGTTTCGTGATACTCTGATGAGGATATCATCTCAAACTGACCCACTAAAAGTGACCTGCAGGCTGGTCACTCCTTGTCTCACCGCGGAAGCCTATTCAGTCAGGACTCTAACCTAGCAGTCTTATTATCTGGGTCAAGCCCCAAGGAGCCAATAGTCGTAATGCAGCAAGGAGGCCAAATTTCACAGGGGAGTACATGGGTTCCATACTTAGCCAACCAAAATGATAGATGTCAATTTCACTATCAATTTGTATGTTATATTTATCTGTCAAACAAGCCAAGGTGGAGAACCAGGAAATAACCCCTTTGCTGTGCAAGTTCTTTTATTCATTCAGGGCCATATTTGCAAGAGAGCTTTCCTGTTTTGCAAGTGTTTTGTTATAATATTTGCACATACGTATAATCTTTGCAATATGAAAGGGAAATCGATCAGTTTCTCCATAGATGGCATCTATGACACTCTTGTTATGGACCCCGAGAGCCCTTCGTATGGTTTTTTTATGGATTCGTTCACTGTCACATTTGCACTCCAAATCTTCCATTTGTTTGGATGGATTTATTGACATATATTTGTTACCTCACACCCATACAGTAAGATTGGTTTTATTGTGTGGTCAAACAGATATAAGTGGGTGTTTATGTCAATATCGATGCACGGTGGTAACTTTATTGATAACACCCGCATGTCACAGATGCTCCCAAGCATAAACATCTCTTCTTATATATTGAATAGGCACACTCACATCCCCACAGGACGAGATGCCCCACGACCTCTGTGATTATGTTATATAAATAGAACATTATATAATATTTGGCTAGCCAGCCCCCCAGCCTTCGTATGATGGGTAGCTTATCCGTCCATGCTCCTTGATGGGATTCTGGGTGTTGAATATGTAGGTCACGACACACACTGTCTGTGGCACAAAACCCCACCATGCGTCGGAACTCTGGGTAACAGCTATGCTACCGCAGACCTCATTATGACTAAACACTTACTTATAGGTAAATCCCTTAGACAGATTTTACACAAATATCCAATCTTGCATAAAATGAATTTCGAAGGATAAATAAGTTCGCTCTTTGATGATGAAAACTGCTTTAAAACATTTGGTTTCATTTGGCATCATCACTTAGGCGTAGTGAGCGTTTCTCCTCACAATATTGAGGTACCCAAGTTTCAAGTTCAGGTTTTTTATTAATTCAAAAGACCCCTATATTGGGGTATATGAATACAGTGTCACATGTGAAATGTTACTTATAATGAGTTAATGCAATGCCATTATTTGCAAACCAACGTGTATCATCTTAGCTTTACATCTATATTAAAAGTGTTTTAAAATAATTTATGTACAGAAATACATGACGCTGGACATAATGACCAAAGTTAGGCTGTATTACGTCGGACATTCAAGCCTTACGCCGAAAATGTCTGAGGTGTCCGACGTTTTTCGCCAACACTGCATCAGAGCTTACATGCAAAAAAGTGTAAACACAACAGTTCTAAACATAACTTCTAGATACTATTAAAAAAACATCATGACATCAGATTTACATAATATATATGTACATATATGTTGGCAATGTTGGCAATATTTAACGAATTACAAAGCACACAGGTCAAAAATATGTTGACATTGTTGGACAAGTTACAATTTACATAGATCAGGTTCACTAAAACTACTCAATACTACAACACAGTGACATTTAGTGACCATGATTTCAGAAATTTTCATTATTAAAAAATAATTAAAAAATTGTAAAAGTGTAAATATACGTTTTTAAATGTCTGGAACAAGAATATCCCTACAAACATGGGAGTATAATCACAATATAAGAATCCTTTGCTCCTTGTGTGCTCTTAAATGTTTTCTACATGTGTGCCAAATTTCGGTTACTTCATCTTGTAAATAACGGCTGTAGGAGGTCCTTTTCGTCAAGGAAATTCTCCATACATTCAACTCATTTTTCACCATCAGTTTGGGAAGTTGTCCACAAAAGTCGGGGGGCGTGACTACTTGTACCCCCCACTGCAGCCCCTACCCCCAATTTTCTTACTTTTCCCAACATCTCTTCTTCCCACTCACATACTGCCCTATCCCCCTTTTTTTTATAAAATGTTCTACCCCCACTTGTTTTTATTAGGGGCCTTTCCCCTACCCCCCTATTTCCGTTGTTGAATGACCCCCTACCCCCACTTTTTCGGCCGTTTTTGTAAAAAAAAAATTGTTTCATCCACACAGCCAAAACAGAATTTTGTTATATACCCCAAAATGTACCCCCCCCATAAAAATCTAATGGTTCACCCCTAACCGAACAAATCACACAAGGTAAAGCAGGCATGATACTGTGGCTACGTGTTATGTCTGGCCAAATTTTCACTGAGGCAGATTCCCTAGTTTCCATGATAATTTGGAAAATGTTATTTTCAGTGAAAGGGTCGTTTGGTCCCATGGGTGGGGCATACTGTAATGGCCCATTGTATGGGCCAAATGGCGCCTCTGCGGACATCTTGCCTCAACTGCATAAAAATAAAAAATGCAAAGATCTACTAACTTCTTAAAATTGTGCCAGGCAGTTGCATGCGTGTGGGGTTTCGTCCATATTCCATATCTTTGTTGGAGGGAACTTGAACTGATCCATCAACTCGCTCACCATATCAGGGTAGGATCCAGCTTTTTGAAAAAGGGGGGTCCACAAAATTTATTTTTAAAAAGGGGGGGTCCAAAGATTTTCTTTTTGAGATAATACGATTGAAATGATGCAATTTGCATGGCGTTTATAATATACCAGCAGTAAAATTATTTGTTGGCGTCTGAAAAAGGGGGTTCAGGACCCCCTGGACCCCACCACCCCTGTATCCGCCCATGCATATTTTACAACGAATCTTTAAAGTTCTTGCTGATTAAATCTAGTGGCACATGCGATGCTTGTTGGTTGTGTGGAGCGAATTGATAGTCCAGTATTTCGTTTCATAAAACCTCGCAACCAGTCTATCCCAGCCATCTTATATGAAAGGTCGAATCTGTGGTTTACATGAGTTGTGTCCTTTCTGCAATTTAAAATGCTAGGCGCCTAATGTCAACAGCAGTTAGGCAGAAAAGTGCCTTTTCCATATTTTCGATGTGTGTCACAAGGGTTTTTTCAAGATGCATTGGTAAAACTGGCTGGTGTCTGCCTAGTCTGGATGTGCTTTGTAGATGATGGCTTATTGTCTTCATGGGAATCCCATATACCCTGGAGGCCTGTCTTATGCTACTGCCCTGGTTTATTGTCTCCAGAGTCTCCAGTGCTGCCTGCAGCCTAGACTGGCCCAGTCCGTCCTTGGTTACTATGCTACTGACTGAACACTTTTGCTTATAAGGAGGTTTATACTATGGGTGTCTGTTGGAGAAAAATATTAATAACACACACTTATACCCTGGTGCCCGGCTACCTGCAGCCTTTCACTGCCATATCCTCCATTCTCAGTTTTCCGGATGTATTTCCGAACCATAGTTGCCTACACACTGTTAGGTGATTCAATAACACTTTGGATGATCAGCCAGGTCTCTAATCTTATAAAATTCAGTATCAATATATATATCTGGATCCGTCACCAAATGGTTTACTTTCTTTATGTACTTTTGAGTCAGTTTGTTAATAGAAAGAGGTTTGGTACTGTTCCACGTACAGAATATATCTTCCAGTGAATGCAGACTTTGCTGGCAGAAATAAGACTGGCCAAATATAATGTTGCAATAGTAGCACTTAATGTCTCTTTGGATTTGTGATTTTTGCGTGTTTATATACAGGTTGTTTATTTTCTGGCATAAGAAGTATCTGGCTATGCAGTTGGGTTGTCTGGCTATCTCACGATTGGCAAGCAAATATAACATTGATTGAGAAACTAATCCTCTGTTGACTCGGTCAGTCATCTGTAAAAAAGAAAAAATATATCATTAGTTTATAGTTCATGTTCATGTATGAAAAATCTAGATTAATATTGCACATGGTATTAAATCTAAAGGTAACTAACTTTCAAATGGAGAAGAATGTAAGAATTTTTACCTTTGAAACTAGAAAAAAAAATATATATATAATGTCGAAACAGGCCTGGTCCTTCTGTATTGACTGTACAGTGTCAGTCGCACTGCTTATACTCACAGCCCAGCTAACACGAAATCTGGTTGTTGTAGGTTGCTGACCACTATTATATTTTCACTCATTTTCTATCATGTGTCATTCCCCCTATTCAAGTTCAGAGCATTGCTTGGTTAAAAACTGACATTTCTGCCTTGGAATCAACATATCAAAAAATGAAGGTACATATAGTTCAACAGTTTTTTGCTGGGGCCCTCTAAACATGAACCCACCTCCATTTCTTTTTTTGATATAGTTCTGCAGCTAATAAAACCGAAAAGTCTAGGACCCTCCTCAGAGCAACGCATATAACAGGGTTGCCACATGTCAGGGAAATGTCAGGGAAAACTGACATTTTGAAATATCATGGAAATGTCAGGGAATTTTATGATTTGTCAGGGAAAATCACAATTTTGAAAAATGTGAGGGAAAACTGACTTTGTCCGGGAAAAATAAAATATAAAATAAATCAAAAACAGCAAAGTTATAAATGCTTTTATTTGATAATATTCATTGCGATACATGTCCAACAATGGAATTTATCAACACATATAACCTACTGATTATTCTAATAATGAAGATATATCATGTGGGTAGGTATCATCCATTGTATTAAAAAATACCTTATATTAGACAGGCATGATATTTCTCCGCGAATTCGCGGATTTCCGCAATTTTTAAGTCTCCTGGGACCATTTCTGAGATCATTGCAGATTTGTTGACAAAACCTTTTCACTATTGTGTATGGGGATTAGGGGGCGTGGCACTTGGGACATGCCAATATTCTGATAAGCCCCCAAGACCCAAGTTTTCCACCTTTTTTCTCGAAAGTGTGTCTCATACCTGATTCGAATGTCGCAATTGTCAGGGAAAATCGCCATCTGTCAGGGAAATGTCAGGTAAAAGTCAGGGAATTTTGAAGTTCTCTTTTTGTGGCAACCCTGATAATCAATACATAAACAGTGCTTTTTTAATACATTAGGCAAATGTTATATTAATTTTATTTAATCACTGTATTCTCTAAATGTTCACCTATTTTTTACAAAATATTAGCCAATCCCAGCCCTCCCCATGCTTTTTCTGCTGAGTATGAGGTTCTAGCCAGGACGGTGGCCCTAATAGTGGCCTTCAACCTGTAGTGTTGTGCCAATGTTGGGTTTTCGTTGGGGGGCCGGGCAAGTGTTTTATTTGGGTTTATATTGTTTGGGCCGTGGTTTGATGGTGACAACATGTTATGCTCTCGTGTAAATTCTATGACGACGAGAGGAGGGTGCTATTTAACAAACTCAGAGAATTTTCTACCTTCAACTTCGACCATACCGAAGATACTTTTATAATGTTAAATAAATGCATTGCAATGATGGAGACTTAGAATTCATTGAAGTAGTCTGTAATTTCGTAGAAACATGCTACGCCAAAAGGCATAGTTTCCTGAATGAAGTTGCATAACCATGTATCAAATTAGTGCTGTGCACTAAATGAATAGTAGTACTTAGGAAATGTCTTTCTTATTTGTTGTTATATATATGTTAATGTTATAGCTAAAGATTGGCAACTAGTCATGTCAGTTTGTTAGAACTAGTTTGTTTGTCTGTTTAGCACTTTTTTTGCATGTAAGGTCTGATGTACAATGTAAATGTATAAGGACGCAATAAAGTGAATTTGAATTTGAATTTGAATTTGAATTTGAATTTGGTGGTTGGGCCAACAATTGAAAAACGGTGCCGACGTCTACTATATCAACAAAAAGAGAGAAGGAAACAAAATAGATCCAGTTTATTCTGCTAGTACACATAATACGCTGGGCCTGTCCAGCCCCTCAGCCCATAAATATTCTACGAAATTACAGAAAGTCGCCAGCAAACAGCTATTCTGCTGTAGATCATTTAGGTGGGTCGTTTTTTAAAGGAACATTTTGTTGTTGATTATGATTTTATATTCATGTTAGCTGTATGATGCCTATGATCATATCACATTGATGAGAAGGGGCACCAGAAGACACCCATAGAGTGGGACAAAGAGCCCCAGGTGGTGCCCTTTGCCCCTATTCTTGAGGAGGCTTCTTGCCCCTTCATCAATAAGGTTACAAAAGCACTGCAGTGATATACACCATTTTTCGCCCAAATATTATGACTGTTTCAATGTGTAAAGAAAGGTTCCCTCCTCTGTGTGTATCATTTTTAGTCTGAGGGGATTATCAACATCACTTTGGCACACTATTTGACAGAACTGAAAGTTATAAAAAAGTATACTCACACAAACAGTTGGCTCTTCCATTCAGATAGACTTGCAGAATGTGTTGAAATTCGGTGTAGGCTGTGATCACATGACCAGGATTGATATGACATCATAATCATGTGACTACCTGGATTAGTCGCACCATCTCTCAAGCATATGAGTTAGGGAGGAGGGGCGTTTAACCTGACATGGGCGTTATGCCCCACCCTACCTACCATATATAGTAAGGACACTACTCCAACTTTATATAGGAGGCATGGGATTTCATCGGATTTGGTGTTTGAAATACCTGACAATGCAGGAAAAATGCCGCCAGACCTCCCGGCGATTGCGTATTTCTGGGGACCTTTTTTCTCTTTTTTCTGGTGAAAACCCTGTATTGGTTTTTTTCAGACCACACCAGCGGCTTTGAGCACAAATGGGTAAAGTCACTTAATCATGGTGACACACCCGGTAGCAAGAGTGCTATTTCAGCTCTCAACCTTGCACTTGTGAGACATACTATCACTGTGAGCTATCCCAGCACCTCCCCCCCACAAAAAAAAACCCGAACCTCTGCCTGGCGAATAAATGTAAAAACAATATATGTGGGTACATATGTATTATAAATATTTAGTGAGCATGGCATTAAATAGGACATGTCTTAATATTTTTAATTGTGATTGGACAATCTACATAAATCTTATCCCATGGAAAAACTTGAAAAGAAATGGTACAAAATATGTAAAAAAAAAGAAGTTAATCTTCCTTGGCTTCTAGAAAATCTAATGGTTCACACTTTATCCTTTATGTGGGACTGTCTGGTTTTTGTAATACAAAGTTCATTGTTCTTCCGACCGTCCCCACTCGCCGTATCTTACATAACACTTGTCTCATCTCATGGCCTCTGACGAGCTACTGCCAACCCCTGTAAGCTACAACGTTAGTTCAACCATAGAGATAGTATGAACATACTCTTATCTTCAACCATACATATATTATTCAGCTTTTTCTCATCCTGGAAACGTCTACATACTTTTTTTCTCTTGTATGGCAAACAATAATAGTTTTTTTCTATATATTGATACCGAAATGTTGTGTGGCTGCACGACCGGGATTATTAAGCATTAATAATGTTTACTTAGCACTTGACATAGATCGGATTTTAGCACCAACATACACATAGTTTGGATTCTGTATTAAAGTGTCTTCTTCTGTTTGGATGCCTCACACTTGTACTACATAATATTAATAAGATAATGAGTTACATTGAATAGTGCAATTCAAATGCATCAGTTCCAGAATAATGGTAAAATATGAACTTAAATAATAATTGTACTCTGTTTTTGAAACAAAAGTAAAAATAAGTTGATATATATTGAGTCCTACTTTTGGACTAAGCGTTTTACCGGCCTTGATAACTTTATGACCGGACACGCGAGAGACTCGGCTTTGTCAAGACAGCGCGCGGGATTGTGTAACAGTCTACTGAAGCCCGTGCATACCAGAGCTGCTTATAACATCCCATCTTCGGCAGTCTTCGTGTGTACACGCTCGGGATTTCTCGGGCACCGCTAGGTGTTTGACAGATTACTAAGGACCACTCGATATCCGGCCATTTCCTATCACGCCATGATGCAAGGTGCAAGCAGACACGAGGTAAGATATTTTCTTAAGTTGACAGGCTAGGCTCGGAGTTTGGTTAATTGAAATCGAAATTGAATTTGAAATCCTTTTATTCACCATAAGTAAAACATGTGGTGGTAACAGTTTTGTTGTTACGTTGTAATTTTTTTAGGTTATTCTTGAGGGTATCATGTGTTTGCGTCCCTTTTGGTGTTGATTGTGCGTATAGTTTGTCTCTGAAATTTAAGCTGTTGAGGATACCATTTGTCATCCAGTGTGCTAGGGTGTGTTTGTATTTATTGAATTTATTTAATTTGACGGTTCTGGTTGGAAAGTGTTTATCTTGTAGTGATTTAAGTTTATTTTGGAAAATTTTGTATATTTGTGGGTCCCTTTGGCATCGTGGTCGAATAGGTTAGGCCAGTTTATTAAGCTTAATTATGTGATGAAGGAGTCCCCTGCCTGAGGAGTGTTTGTTTGGGATGTGACATATTTAGGTTTAGGTCCATGGTTTGTCTTTGAAAGTTTGAGAGCAATAAAGGTACGGAGATGGTCAGAAATTGGTCTTTGGAGAATGCCGGCTTTTATTTGTTTAATGTCACGTTCAGACTGGCACTTTAGTACGCATTCAATGTATCCGCACTAGGCGTTCACACTCAATTCGGTAATATTCTGTTCCATGAGAGAACGGCAGGGAGAACGGCTCTGACAGCTCCTATGTTAACCTTTGCTGTGATGCTGCAACATCTCATATTAAGTTAAACCATACCTCTAACTGCTCAGGCTAGTATACCTAACCAGTCAGATTCCATATTAAAAAAATTTGAGCTATGACAACATCAGGACAATGGTTAATGAAAGTGCAGTCAGGGACATTCTCTTGTGGAACACACTTTTTGTTATACTTATAGTGCATTCGAATTCGTTGGTGCGCATTCAATAGCAGGACTGACAAGGGGCACAAGGACGCACTAAAAACGTGTTAAGGCCAGTCTGGACCCTAAATGAAGGTCTTGAAATTTCATTAATCGATTTTGAGATTCTTATATATTCTTAAAATGCTAACATTTGCCAAACACAAACTACCATGCCTATAATTTCATGAATAAAACACAATCACCATTTATTAAGCAGTATTTCATTTTGTAAATATAATTATTTCTTAGTGAAGTTTAATACACCTACACTATAGTGTCGTACCGGAAGAGCTAAACTACCCAATCTTCAGTCTATATTAAAGGTGTGTCAGGGCTCTCACGCGGTCGGGAAATCGGGAAAAGGAAGGGAATATGAATAATAGCATTCCCGTCCGGGAAAAGGGTGGGAAAATAATTTCAAAGTTGGGACAAATGTGTCTGGGTTGGGAAAAAGATTAGAAAATAACAAGTGACTATGTCTTATGATATATCGTTGTAAAGGTATTGGAATACAGAGTTCAATATGAATGTAATTTAAAGTCACTTTAAATGTAGTGATGCGTTGTAGCATGCGTTTACAGATCCAAAATAACAAATGAATGAAAAATATTTGTTTTTCTTCTAAGGAATTATAAATTAATCTTAAATGTAGATGCATACACCTCATCTCTGTATATTATGAAACCTATCATAATCATATCAACCATTTTTTTCTCTGTTTATTAGAAGTGCAAACATCAAAGCAGAGCTGTCAAATCCCCGTTTTAACTGCCGATTTGTTACACTGTACATTGCATTTCTATAAGAGGTGATAAAGAATTTAAATTCAAAATAACAAATGAATGAAAAATATTTGTTTTTCTTCTAAGGAATTATAAATTAATGTTAAATGTAGATGTATACACCTCATCTCTGTATATTATGAAACCTATCATATACATATCAACCATTTTTTTCTGTTTATTATTGTTTTTATAAGTGCAAACATGAAAGCAGAGCTGTCAAATCCCCGTTTTAACTGCTGATTTGTTACACTGTACATCGCATTTCTATAAGAGGTGATAAAGAATTTAAATTCAAATACCCTCGTGGTTTGTGCAGATCCAATGAGAAAATAGTTGGGTGTATTAGCAGGGGGGTAGGGGCACACCTTTTTAATTGTATGGTTTATATACACAGGGCCCAAAAATATAGGGTCGGTCAGTCGGAAATAAAAAAAATTAAATTAGAAGCAATTCGTCCCAACTTTTTGATGTATCAACATACAGTTTTCATCTTTGAAAAGCTGGTTCCTGTGGCTAGAAAAATATGTTAGGTGTGGAATTACTTTAAATAAAACTTCTGTAGCCCAAGACATGAGTGGACCAGTCCCTTCAATGTGGTTTGCCCTTCTGTACTCAAAGCAAGTTGCTTGTTGGCTATGTAAGGTTGCAGTAGAGTCATTATACGTCTTATGGTACTGAACATTATAAAGACCCCTGCGAATCATTTGAGAAAAGGCATGGCATTTTGTCCCAGTTGTGCAATTTTTACCTTGAAAAATTGGATTGAAAATGTTGTTTAATGTCAGATAATATGTCTATATCAGTGACCCATTGCCTTGGTCTTTTGGAATGACTGGTGAAGGTCTTGAAAGTGCCAGTACCATAGATAGTAAGGGCCGTATTCCACTTTTATATAGCAGGCATAGGATTTCTCCGGATTTGGTTTTTAACAGGAATATTTGACAGAGAATGTGTAAAATTCCATGTTTCCAAACTCATTCCTTCAAACCTTCATAACTCTGGTTCTAGTTGAGATATTTGAAAAATTTAAAAACTCATATCTCCGTAATCTTAGACAAAATATGGCCGTAGAATTTAAGGGCCTGCCCGTAACGCAGTAAAATGTGGCTCTCTCCGTAACAAATTACGGAGAATCCGTAACAGTTGGCAGCTATTTTCGTTGTGGGGCGGCCTGTATATAGATGAATGACACCCAGTGGAAGCTGTGATGTAACCTTGCTCTAGTAGGCAAACAACACATTGGATTATAGAGAAAATAATTACTAATACTGAGCTAGCTGAACCTAGGACGGGTCTATATTTTCCCTAAAATCAGAAACTACAGCTAAAAATGGCACAGTTGTGATTGTAACATTTATTTTTAAATACTACAAGTATGTGCTGAGAAAAGTAGAAATGAAGAAAAAAATACTCAAAGTGTAAGGTGGGGTATATTCTCTCGCGTGTTGTGGTGGCCAGCTTCTTAGGGAGGGGTGCAGTGCTTATGACATGTTATATAACCATATTGAGATGCGACAATCACAATGTATATAATTGTTGTACAAATACCAATAGCTCACAACAAGAGTCTATTACCGGGGGTGATAAGAGTCTGTGGTTGGGGGTGTGGGGTAGCTTGGGGTGAGACTCACCCTATCTTCACCCCTGTCCATGGGCCACAAAAAAACAAAAAAAGATAGTTTACTAAAAGAATTCATACAAAATATCACACTGATGTATATCATAGGGCTGCTAATGCATTGGAGAAAAAATAATGCCACATCTTATAATGTGAGATTTTGTAAAATTTGACCTAGTGTGAGGGGATGACAGTCACTCCAAAGCTATGTTCACATACAAATTGTCGGTATAACTAAATCGGTACAGTGATTTCCACAAAAACAACATCGCGTCCACACCAAAATACATCAACCGATCTAACTCCGCGAAGCTGTTCCGCGCGTCGATTTACGCGGTTTAGTCCGCTAGAGGCCAGTCGGGGCTACGAGCCGCCGGGGCGGCCAGGCACAACCCACACCGCGGCCTGATGCCTGTCGTATCTTGATGACGTCACACCGCTCACTTGGGGATACCCAGAGGAATCCCCTCTTTAAAGGTCATTTTCTAGCTTAATATTACTTCTAGCAACGCAGAATTCACACAAAATACTTTTGTTATCAAGATGAACATAATGAGAGACATAGAATTCGTAAAATTCATGTCACACATGGAAAACAGATCGGCGTCGAAGTCAGCCCACTAAGAAACTAGGAAGCGCCAAGCAACGCACGTTGGCGCGTCACCTCACGCTCACGGCGGCCAGGTCACAACCCAACAAACGTAATATAGTTAATATGTAACAGGCAATGCCTGGAGAGGGAGCACACAACCAGCTGCCTTTCTTTAATGATAAAAGAACTTCACTGTTTGACATGAGTGACATGAGGAGGGTGTGTATCACTTTAAACTTGATATCTCGAGAACCGCTTGACCTAGAGTGGTGATGTTGATGGGGCTTTAACCTGTGTAGCGCGCCGCTATCGATTTAAGGAACTACACTGTTCACACCGCCGGGCTAGACCGGTTAACCGCTGTAACGGTTTAGTTAAACCTGTGATCTACACCGGTGTAGCTAAATCGGGTATTATCCGAATTACAGCGTTCAGACCAGGCGAGACCATACTTAAACCGGCTATTACCCGATTTAACAGCCTGGTCTGAACATAGCTCAAGTCACAGGTTTTCCCTAAGTGGAGTTTGAGTTGGATGCAAATAGATGTTTGTTAACAAAAACGGAAAACCTGTTATGCCTGAAATCTTTTGGCTGGGCATTCTTGCATCTGCCCCTGGAAAGCTTGACCTTTACCACAGTATGATATTATTCATTATGTTAAAATTCACATGTAAAAGTTTATTAGTAATATTTTTCTCTATAAGCCAATGGGTTGTATGCTTACTAGAGCAAGGTTACATCACAGGTTTCACTGGATTTCAGGGGTCTTTACCTCATCCAAATGCCTTATTAGTATTCTTTTGAAAGGCATAGAAGTATATTGAGCAATTATAGTATTTTATAGTCATATTTAGCTAATTTGTTCCAGATCTGTCCAGATGGAAAAAAGAAAGAAGGTAGGTATCAACCGTATGTTAAGGTACCTCATCATAAATAAAATCCAATGTGAATTTGTATTGATTTTCTAAAGAAGCGGTTTGTTTTCCATATCTAAACACATTTTCTGTTTCACAGAAATGCATTGCATTCTGCACAATCGTATATATGGTATGGCTGCATTGTAACTCCACATGCTCTGGCACTAGCAAGATAATGGTTTCTCATTACCATAGGTAGTCTGGCTAAATACTATAAGCAAAGTTATTCACACCCATAATCAGAGCCTGTCACCAGTCTTTCTCTAATGTTAGATCCCCATAAGCAACCATGAAATCATAAGCAGCTAGGAAATCTGTGACTCAGAGAAAAGTCCTTGACATGGACTGGGCCAGTCTACCATAATAACAAGAGTTTATAATAGCAAACATTGGGGGGAGTGGCTAGCTAGTGTGCTAGTCAACTGGCACTTTTTGCTAATAAGTGTGTAAGTTGGAAGCGTATGAGTTCCAATTTAAAATAGTAACACACACTTACTGCTGGCAGCCAGGCTATACCATCTGGTGAGGGCTGCAAAGATATATCTTTAAAACATCAATATTTGAGTGAACTTGGTATACCATTAAATGAAAACACATACACATGCAAGTGTCAGGCCAGTAACAATTATATTTGGTTTGGCCCATTTAAAGATGTATCTATATATATATATGTATATATATATATTTTGTATTATTCGTTTCAGTATAAAGGGCATTTTGTCTGTTTTGTGGAATGAAACATTTGCTGACATAAATCGTGTAAGAGTAATGTTTACTTGTGAAATAGTAAATGTGGAATAATTTGGACTCGCCCATTAAGGTTGCATTATTAATTTTTTTTCGTCAAAATTTTGGTCAAATATCTTTCTTTAACTTCTACAGTCCACTATTCTCATCATGCCACATATATATATATATTCATTGGGGGTATGCACTGAATGACACTTATTATCCGATGAGAGTCCTATGTCCTACTTTAAATGTCCACCCAATCATGTTAATGCCAATTTCTGCCTTGAAAGTATCACCTACAGATGTGAGCATGAACAATGGTTTATGGTTTAAATACTAGTATCAATTTTGAATCGTTCTTCCATTTTGTGGCATAAATGCCACACTCACATATTTGTTTGTCCTTTAGTTTGTTTGATTTTTATACGTTGATTTTATAAACATATTGAATTTTACATATGTAAAAGACGGATAGGTCAATATACTGACGTATCTGATGGCAACATAATTATAATGGAAGTGTTTTTACTGGCTGTGTCTTTACTATACATTTAGATTTAGACGTTCTATACTAAATTAGGATATTGATTATAATTGCCTTTACAGGAACCCGGATGAAAAGGGTCTCAAGTCAAGAAACTGCTAAGCAATATATCAAAGATAAGCAGGACCAGCCCGGTTTATATGAAGCTTGTTTTCCAATTAAAGGTAGGTACCCCATATCTGCGAAATAGTGTGGTACACTAACTTTAGAATAAATCTATATACCACTTCTAACCAAAAACTAACCTAAATGTGAAGCTCGAGGAGTCCAATGTGTTGCACATACAGTAGGGTAAACCCTCAAATGTTACATAACATTAGGGGCCTATTGTTTTTAGTTATTTGTGGAAACCAGAACATAGTTCACTTTGTATATGGATATAAGAAGTTAATATATATACAATATTTATCCCTCATTTGCATATTCGATATGGAAATTAGCATAATGAAGAGCCATTTGGAATGATGAAATGCCCCAATGTCATCATCTTTTCAACAAATTTGTATTTAAGCTAAGGAAATCTTATTAATTACTGACACATTAATTTTGTTTTGGATAATCAACAAGAGTGTGGGGCGAATATAGTTTTATTACAAGCTATATTTAGGCCGACAGACAGGTATGTCAGGCCGACTGCCCCATATTGTACCAAGTAGTAGTACACGCCCCACACAATAGAACTAATATATTTGTTTTTTTTTAAACTCAGACAACCAACATCACAAGAAAAGGACAATAATATTACTCATTGACATATAGTTATAGAACTAAAAGGCAAAACTAGCGGCTCACAGCGCCTCACTATGTTCATGGAAATACACATGGCCGGCCGATTTTGGGTCGATTTTTGGACCTCAGGTATAGGCTAGGGTCGACTTTACATGGCCTGCATCTTTGGGTCCATGTACAACTTTATCAAATTGTTTTGTTTTTTTCCACAGTAATCATTCTGCATACTTGTTTTTTTCTGGAACTCCTTGTGCATACTTTTATTTCTCAGAAATAGTGTGACGCATACTTTTTTTTATCTGAAATATTCTAATGCATACTGTTTTTTTCGATTTCTTCACCCACCACCCCCCCCCCCCCAACGAAAGTCAAATCTGAATGGTCGACCCCTTATCCGATATGGAGGAGTCCCCCTCGGGAAATGCACACACGTGTGGCGGCCTTGCTAATCACACCTAATCACCTCCTCTCAGGGGCTGCCATGTCATAACCGGCCCATCGACACGTCACTGGGGCGAAACTAGGATTCACCAACTTGGGTTGTTGAGTCAAAGCATGATCGGTTGGTATTGGATTATATAGTGTGACTCAATCATATGGAGTATTTTTTATTGTGTTTAACAAAATTAACACCATGCTTCATCTTGTGTTGGTGAGGGATATCATGAGATTATGTTGCTATCTTATTTATTTTTACAGATGTGCCTATGATTACGTATTTTACGTACTTTGTTCGACATTTCGGTGGTTTTGAGGATCTTACGCCGTACAGTCAATATCTTACGTGGAAAGCATGAACAAACCTACAAAATGGTGTAAAAATTGTTTTCCTAGCTGAATTCGGTCTCTTGAAAAGTCCAAAGGAAACATAAGAAAATGCATTTTTGTTACAGTGAGTCAAGTGTAGTAAACTCAGCGTAAAGAACAATGCATGTTTTCTTTTAAGGTGTACACAAATCTTACATGGAAAAGTTAAGGGTAACAAAAGCTTACACAAAAGTCTGAAAAGCTTACAGGAAAACTTGATGTGTCGCCGAAAGATTACATGAAAAATGTCCAATCTGACGCGAAAATCCGAAAAGGTTACACGGAAAATATTTTTGTGGTAGGCAGCTCTGTATCATATGTCACGTTGGTGAATCATGTTTCGCCCCAGTGGTCGTATGACCCAGAATGACAACGGCCAGACTATCGTTAAACTTCGGCACTCTCCTCCTCACGCTCGGGTCCTCTCGGATATAACCATGGGATTGACATACGAGTAGGATCACTATCGTTGTATTATAAACTGTCGCACGTGCAGCTTGCGTTGCTACCACTACATTTTTCCTCTTTTAGTATTTAGAAAGTACAATCAGAACGTAAATAGACTCAGACTCAGATGTATTTTATTCGGAAAATGTACATAGTAACAATGTTTTACTGTCCGTCCATCATATTGGACGTGTGGATGGCCGATGGGGACCCCCTTCTTCAGCGTGACTTCTCAGGAACGGATTGAGGTAGACATTTTATATTTGGCATACAGCCTAATCTGTGTCGTGTACAAAGGTCAGCCCCCTTCGGGATCTAGGCTTGGTATGGTACGTACTACGATCTTTACGTGCGCAGCCATTATGGATCATTATGGGGATCCCACCCTGCCATCGGTATGCATCTCCCCACTGCATTCTAATGTAGATTAAATACTGCTTAACAATGCTAAGTTACTCTCAACACATGCCCAACTCTGGATTGAGTGTATTTTAATCACAAATTCTGAAACCTGTTGTGTCATTTCAAGAGAATCCCAATAAGGAGGCGGCTGTTCCCTCTATTGTACACTACCTAGTTTGTCCATAGATATAGTATTAATTAGTTAATACTATATCTATGGTTTGTCTAACCATTCATGCGCTAGTTTGGGGGGGCTGGCAGTAAAAGGAACAGCCAGGCTAAATGACCTATCCAAGATGGCGCCTAAAGAAAAGGAATGTGAGGACAGATTTCCCTCTCAAATTTTAAGCTATTTACTCGTCTTTTCATTTAAATAATACATCGATAGTAAGTTACATTTGTTCAGAACATTTGTAGCAACAAATGAATACAATGTGAAGATCGAGCTGTTAACCTGTTATTCGACTGTGAGAGGTCTCCAACAAGGCCCGTAGCTAGCTTTTGCTAGGGGGGGGGTGCCGATTTTATTGACAAATAGCTGACAGCTTCATTATGTCCCGCGTCCAACAAATAGCTGACAGCTTCATTATGGAGCTACTTTCGCAGTCCGAATAATAGTATAGGTGCAAATAATAGTATAGGGTGGAAAAGCGGTAAAATTTAATAATAGTATAGGGTCAAATAAAAGTATAGGGTGGAAATTTACAAATATTTCAATAATAGTATAGGGCGGAATAATAGTATAGGGTGGAATAATAGTATTTTAAGCTGCAGTTATAACAGTCAACAGCAATTTTAATACAATTTAAATCACATTGTACATTCCACAAAAATGTTCAACAAGTTAAAGGTGTCCAAACTGTTTGGTGGTGAAAATATTTTCATACTTTATATAATTCAAAATTGATCTTCTGTTGATCAGTTTTCATTACCCTCCACTTTAATTACTTTAAAAGTATATATATTTATAATAATCAGTAATGAGTCAATCAAGACACAAAAATATTTTGATGCATAATGGTCACTTTGGTCATCTTTAATACAAGACGTCTAAAAGCGCAAATAGCGTTTGGCACACGAGTATAAATGTGGACGCTTTCGCAAAAGACGGACAGAAGGAGCGGCCGCTTGAAGTTACTAGTCGCGCACCAGCGATGATCAAATTCACAATATGGTGGCCAAGACCGGCAAACCGACGGCCCGGGATCGATGATTTCCTTATTATTTGAAGTAAATGTCCATTTTTTTTCGCTTGAATTCATCAAATCGCCCAAACGTATAGGTGCCGATTAAACGTATAGGTATGTAGGCCCACCTCCAAACTAATAAACGTATAGGCCCGAATCAAGCCGTATAGGGCTGCATTTTTTTCTCAAATATATAAACGTATATGTACGTTTATTTGGACTGCGAGAGTACTTGTGAATATGACACAAAATTTCCTGTAAATGACAAGTTTGAAGACAAGTATATCACCTATCTAAAAGAGTAAATTTAAAATATTGTTTCTATGATTCATTTTTAAGGCCGAGGAGTAAAAACGAATCGATGGTTCCAGAGAGGGGATTTCCTTTTGCAATATGCAGGTACTTTACTGACGTGTGAGGAAGGGGAGCGGCGTGAGCTGTCAAGCGCTAGTGTCTTCCGGTTTTTCTTTCATTGTTCAAGTCAAACGTTATGGTAAGTTTAATATATGCATTGAATAGAACATAAATGGTTTGTGAATATGTTCATAGAACATCCCCATCTAAAGGGGAATTTCTTTTGTTACTGTATGGTTTCATCAGCCTTATTGTTATGCCCCACCCAGCACTGCCGCGGGGCATATAGTTTTTGGGTTGTCGGTCCATCCGTCCGTCTGGAATGTACGCTTCCTTTGGGACAGGATTTATTATAAGTATCCAGCAAACAGACCTATATATATAGCTTCTTCAAATTAAATTTACAGGTGCATTTGGGGAACATGGTGTACTAGTTAGAAGATGGATGACCTTGACATATTTTTTTAAGGTCGCTACGCCATAAAAGCGTGAAAATGTCACCTTGGCTTTGGGACGCGATAAGTCACAAGCAAAGGGACCTAAGCTGTGTTCAGATCAGGCGACTAAATCGGATAATAACCGACCTAAGAGTAGGCTCGCCTGATCTGAACACGCTAATTCGGGTAATATCCGACTTAGCCAGACCGGCGTACATAGGTTGTTTAGCTGGGTCGGTTGAGGATTTATTAAAAAAATACATAAATCTTTTTAGTCTTTTGCCTGTCATTTCTCTCCTAATAAAGATACATGCTTCATATTTAAAACATAAGCTCTCTATCTTTGCGCCGGGGGTTCCTTAAAAAATGGAGGTAATAGGAATATTTTTTCAAGTAAAAAAATATTTGTTTTGTTCAAATTTTATTTTGTCACAATATTCTTGTAGTCTGATTCATACAGGTTACAACCGCGTTTAAATCATAACTCTAAGTGCCTCCGTTCTCGAGATATTAATTTTATAAAGAATTCTATCAGATTTCAGCATTACAATAATAAGTAGCTAAACCGGTTTAAGGATTTCAATCTGAACACGATGTTTATTCAGAACCAAATAAATTATCCGACCTAGCTAAACGGGTTTAGTAGATCTGAACAGGGCTCTAGGTTCTTCAAATTCAGTTTACATATATGCATTTTGGGAAGGTCTCGGACAAGTTTGAAGATGGATGACTTTGATCGACTTTTTTAAACACATGTGACCCCGTAAATGGGTGAAAATGTACAGATGGGCTTGTGCAGCTGTCATGTGAATTGTACCTCCATTTTGTAAACAAGGGCCAATAAATCATGTGAATTCATATTTGCACTTGGGTATGTAAATAATTGTTCAATGTTATGTGTTCGTCAAGATGATGAAGACTGAACACTGTTATGTATGTGTTTATGACCCTCAGCTAATGTGTGCAGCAGAGTGGGATTATTAGACACATGGTTATCAAAAACTAGATTCACTCACAACTGTCAATCCTGCCGGGGAACTAGTTTGGTGGTTTAGGGAATCCAGATTAGCTTTGCCCAAACATTTACAAAAAAGCTTGTAAAGTTAGGGGAGCCAAAACCTTAGTTTGCCAGTTCCTGTAGTCATGTCCTATTGCCATGCTCTGCAATGATAACCTATCTAATTTAGGACACCAATAATTATGTAAACTATTCAACACCTGTGCATCACTATTTCCCCCTTTTTTATATTTTTTTGATGACCTACATTTTGTGCTCGAGTTCTAAATTTAAAATTATATTTAAAGTTATGGGGCTTCAAAATGTGCTAAAAATATCACATTTCCATCAGTCATCAGATGGTTACCAAACATTGGACAGTGGATATTTGGGTCATGTGTCATGAGTTTTTGAAACATATATGTTATATTCTACTGCTTTACACTGGTGATATATCTTTATAAATAAATCTGTAATTAGATCACAGGTCAAAAAAATGTAAATCGCTGCTTGTCTGTTAGTATGGAAGTATTAAATGATTTTGTTACACCATAGTAAAGCTGTATGAATCTTATAATTTATTCCAAGCCGGATTTGATAACGTGTGATTATGTGTAAAAAATACAAGCCTTCAAAATGTGACAAAAATAACAATCTTCCTTTGTAAATGCTTTTCTGGAGATGTAATTATAATACAATTTCTTTTATTTGCCAGTATTGATGCTACAGATGAGGTGCATACGGGGTCAAGGCTGGGCAGACTTGTAAACCATGATTCAAAAGCCCCCAATGCAAAGATGAAGGTTATCAATATAGATGAAATACAGTATCTGTGCCTATTTGCAACGACGGATATCTATCCACATGAGGAAATACTGTATGACTATGGTGTGAAACATCTTCCATGGGAGAAAAAGGTAAGCCAAATTATATTTCATGTTGGATATATTAAATGTAAGCAACAACCCATTAAATATATATTGGGAGTGAGCAGAATTTAAGATATATGTGTATATATATCAGGGATAGGGAAGGGGCGCGTGATTGCGAGATTCTCGCATTCATCTTTATAATCCTGCATTACATGATATAAGAGTGCGGGCAACCACGCATTAAAAGCAATGGTGATCAGATTGTTCCTGGCTAGATGAGAAGACAAAGTGCATATAGAGAAGAGATATTGATGCCAAAGGGCATCTGTGGTGGTTAGGATTATTGTATTACAGCAGTGTGAAATAATTGTGATGGAGAAGATATGCTGATGCCAAGGGGATGTGTTATGTGGATAATTTTGTCACTCCATAAGGAATTATTGTAAATGTACCAATGTTCGATGGTCGATTTTCATAGGTCCAGCTAGTTTTTCCCAGGTCTAGTAAAATTCAAAGTTTACCAGACATTAGATTCATCCCAATTTCAAAAAGTGTGCTAGACCCTTACTTTGTCTCCCAGCTGTGGTTATAAAGCATTCAGACTTGGGTGCAGCCAGGCTGGATCTGCTCATTGACTCCCAGTAAGGGCCGGCAAAGATTAATTCACTTATAAATCCGACCTCCACGGGGTAGCAGTCCAATCTTGCAGTTTGTTTTGTAATATGTTCTTATAAAGGACCCCTTAGACCCCCCCCCTGGATCCGCCACTTTATATATTTAAGAAATAAACACTTAACTTTAATATGTCCTAATTTCAAGAAGAAGGACATTACAATTTCTGTATATATTTATTAAAATGCATATGTTCCATTTAATTTAAAGCACTTCTTCAATACATTCTGTTAAGGTATTTCATTGCCAAGTTATTTTGTCCAACAAATTGGTCCTCACTTGTATGGGTTCACAGAAAAATGGAAAAGTTAATTAAGTTCAAAATATGTGATAAGAGCTAGGTCACAATATAACCTTACAGATTTCAGTGCAATGTTTAATAAAATAATTCCACCTTTGCCACACACAAACAAGAATACTCCTATAGAAAATTCACTCTTACTAGTAATCCCTGTAAACTTCATTTAAATATGTCTATTTTAATTTGTTCCCCTAATCAGTTTTCAAACATCAATAACTTTGCTTCTAATAAAGATATCTTGAAAATTTAAAAACTTTTAGAAAGCTTATTAAGTTGGGTACTCAATTTAAAAGCTATGGTCGCAGTGTTTTGATAGGTAGGGTATGTTTACCGGAAACACATCGACTTTTTTTTAAGCATTATTAAACATTTCTTA
>Ga0308023_1000138_pt1 | contig 22488 bp, 19 predicted proteins | sample Neamet418_FD_201294 | JGI IMG/M metagenome (GOLD analysis project Ga0308023, IMG submission 201294) | Marine microbial communities from water near the shore, Antarctic Ocean - #418 | ecosystem: Environmental > Aquatic > Marine > Unclassified | place: Southern Ocean | collected 2014-10-03
GTTTCTGGCCCCAAATCAGTCTTCCATATGCGGAAATTCTCTACCCCTCCTCTGTAGAAATAACTATCATAGGCGGAGGATCCCAAGTACATTTTTTTAATATCACCGAACGTGTTATCTCTATCGATGCCTGAATGCCAAAGCGACCCGTTCCTGTAAATTTCCATAACTCCACTCGTAGAATTTTTTACGAATGCCCAGTGAGCCCAAGCTCCTTCGAATTCGTACTCTGCTGCAGCTTTATCTATCCTGTCATACCCTCCATCATCTCCAGCATCCCAGTAAATTCGAGAATTACTCCATGGCATGTGAACATTAATCTCTCTATTGTTTTCTGCGTTAATGCCTTCGAAAATAGTGGTGTTCTGTGGTAACCAATCCGTATCTCCTTTCAACCAACACTCTAATGTTACCGCATCTGACAGATCTTGAAATGCATCTGCATCTAGTTCGATTTTATCTCCGCCATCAAATTCAACATACTGTCCTGTACCATCAAAAGCCCTCACACTACCTGGGGAAATTGAGACCTCACATTCATTACCTATGAAACCCGTTAACGCCATGTCAATGAGTAAACCAGACTCACCATCCCAGAAGATAGGAGTGTAAAAGTCAATCTGCAAACTTTCAGAAGCATCAACCGGGTAATTGTAAACCTCAACCCATTCCTGAATATTAAACACATCATCAGATAGTGAAATGTCACCTCCATCAGACCATTTAATTTTCAAGGTGAGATTGTCAGCTATTAAATCATCAATGTTTAGAGTAATGGCCCTTATAAACTCCATCCCCACAAGCCCCATCCCTAGCAAATCTTCAGCAGACCAAAACATTTTCACTCTTCTATCACCAGAACCGCCAAAAACACTAGTGGTAACAACTCCATCCTCGAGAGCCGCGATATTAACTTCACCCGTGAATTCAAGTACAATTCTCTCCTTAACATGAACAATCGTATCAACAGGCGCACCACTAACTGGTAAGAATATTATCGAGTCAACATCGAAATCTAGATTGTTTATTTTGTAAAGTGGGTGAGTCATAGAGGTCGAATCTAACTCACCTGTATGATCGAATAAGTAGTTATATGAGAGATAATCCCACTCACCACAAGCATACCCTAATCCACCTGCTGTACCCTGGTCAAAGCACTTAAGCTTATGGTACATCAATACTTTCCTGTACTCTACTCCATTGTCAGAGGCAGGAAAATCGAACCAACGTTTTCCAGGACTATCGTAATTAGTCTCAGGATTGTTTTGGGCCTCCCAAGTGTAGGTATTCACCCACGTAGTGTCGCCTTGAGCATGGATTTCTGATGATGGATTTGATAGCCCAAAAACTATTAGCCCGATCGTTGTGAGAAATTTTAGATTCATCATATATAAGTCAATTAGTTTGTTCTTCCTGGGTATTGTTGTAAAGCCGCAGCTATACATTCTATAGCCCTAGAGAGCAGAGGTAGGTCCAGCACATATGCTATCCTCACTTCATCTATTCCAGCGCCTGGAGTCGCATAAAAACCAGATGCGGGAGCCATCATTACTGTATCGCCATCTAGGTCGAAGCTCTCTAACATCCATTGACAGAACTTGTCGCTGTCGTCAATAGGCAATCTACACACGGCATAAAAAGCACCGCCTGGATTAGGGCATAAAACCCCTGGAACTGCATTCATACCCTCTACCAGTAAATCTCTGCGCTTTACATATCTAGAGCGCACTTCATCGAAGTATGAGTCTGGAGCTTTGAGTGCAGCTTCTGAAGCAATTTGGCCTAAAGTAGGAGGCGAAAGACGAGTCATAGCGTACTTCATAACGGTAGCCCTCACCTTTGCATTTTTAGAAACCAACGCTCCTACCCTAGCTCCACACATGCTGTAGCGTTTTGAGACCGAGTCTATGAGAATTGCGTTCTCCTCAAGCCCATCTAATTGCATCACAGACTTCGCAATAGCGCCATCGTAACAAAACTCCCTGTACACCTCATCTGAAAAAAGGAATAGGTCGTGTTTTTTCACTAATCTAGCTAAAATATCCAGGGACTCAGGCGCGTATACTTTACCTGTAGGATTACCAGGGTTACAAATCAAAATCGCCTTAGTCCTAGGTGAGATTAATTTTTCAAATTCGGAAATATGCGGGAGCTTGAACCCATTATCTATAACAGCAGTAACGGGAATGATTTTGACGCCTGCCATTTGGGCAAAGCCTATGTAATTAGCATAAAAAGGTTCTGGGATAATAATCTCATCACCTGGATCCATACACGACATAAAACCGAAAACCAATGCCTCAGAACCACCAGTAGTTACGATGACATCTTCAACCTCTACATCAACACCCACACCTTTATAGTACTCCGACAACCCCTCCCTATAAGAGCTGTAACCTTCAGAGGGACTATACTCAACCACAGTTCTAGGGTCGGCTTTTAATTCAGCTAAAGCCACTTCTGGAGTATCGATATCTGGCTGACCTATATTCAAATGAATAACTCTATTACCTCTAGCTTTCGCATCATTTGCAAAGGGCATCAGCTTGCGAATAGGACTGCTAGGCATTGCAGTTCCGGATTGAGAGATTTTTGGCATATTGAGTCTTTCAGGTTTCGAATGTAAAAGTAAGATACATCGTTTTATGAGGGCCTATATTTTTCACCTCATAAGTATCATTTTCATCTACATATTTAAATTGTTGCTTTTCATAAAAACCAAAAGCTACTTCCCGTGCATCACACCAAATCGCATAATAACCACGCATCCTACAATATTCCACAGCGAAATTAATAATAGCTTCCCCCACCCCTGTTCCGCGAACTTCAGGCCTTACCCCCATAGCACGTAACCTCATTACATTCGATTCTTTAAATTCATTTGGATACCTTGGAGGATCTTGTTCGAAAAGCGAAGCCACTCCCACCACTTCTCCCTTCTCGTTTTCTGCGGCTATATGAATAGCGGACTTGTCAAAATCTACCTCTAGACTAGCAAATGAGGCATCCTCCAAGTGTGGCCAAAGAACATCAAACCTCGTTCTCTTAAGATCGTCTGGGTGTGCTACTCTAATTATCATCGGGGTTAGCCCAAATCTAAATCCAGCTTCTTCCGAAGCTCTTCTAGGACGGGGTTTTTTTCTACCATATCCTCATACCTCTCTTTATCAGTGAGATGAAATTTAGTTCTATCCTCATTTTTCTCTTCTATGGAAACTGACAATTCCAATGATGCACACTTCAGGCTCTCCCTGAAGAAATAAAGAATCTCGGCTCTATCTCCATTCAATTGCGCTTCGTGAAGGTGATTCTTTACCGTAAAGGCTACAACAACTCCATCTAATACCGCTTCACACATTTTCAGTGCGGCAACTAAGCTAGAACGTTTTAATTTCTTTTGGAGCGATATGAATTCAATCCAAGCCGAACTCACCTTCTCTTGAGTAGGCACCTCCTTCCATTCAGGATCAACAATCATCTCATCAGAAATCTTACTTGAATCCACAGCTTCGGCTAACACGGCCGATTTACCAGCAAGCTTAACACTTTTACTTCTAAGCAGTCCCGTGGGTTTTACTTTCGTGGGCAAGGCTAATACTGGAACCAAAGCGGGCACTGGCTGGGGTTCTGGTGCGATAGACGGCTCCGGCACAGGCTCCGGCTCGACGACCACTTTCTGAGCGGGCTGGGAAACAGGTGCGACGGGTGCGAGTTTTTCTGGCGGCGCGACTGTAAGCGATTCTGGCAGTGTGACAGGCGGGGCAACAGGCGTGACAGACGGCACAACAGGAGGCAAGACAGGAGGCGTTGGAGTTTTCTTCTCCACAACAACACCGGCCGGAATTAATCTGTTAGTTTTTTTTTTATCCGCAGCTTGCAGAGAGGAATCAGATTCAGTTTTAAGCGAACACACTTTCATTATGGCCAGCTCAACTAAGAGGCGTTGGTGTTGACTAGTTCTGTATTGAGTGTCTGCTTCATTAACAATATCAAGTGCATTGATAATAAAGCGCAAATCAGCTTTAGAAGCTTGTGCTGAATACTTTGCCTTTACATCTGGTGTGCTTTCGAATAGACTCAACGTCTTGTTATCTCGACAAACCATTAAGTTTCTCAAATGAGAGCCAAGCCCAGAAAGGAAGTGATGAGCATCGAAACCCCTAGCAAGAACATTATCAAGGAGTAATAATGAGTTGGGAATATCTACAGACAGAGCATTGTCTATCACTTCAAAATATGTGTCGTGGTCGAGAACGTGTAGCTGTTCTGTAACAATCTCGTATGTGAGCTCTTTGCCAGAAAAAGCAACTAACTGATCGAACATACTCAATGCATCTCTAAGAGCACCATCGGCTTTTACTGCTATAATATGTAGTCCCTTCTCAGAAGCATTTACACCTTCTTTAATAGCGATCTCCTTCAAATGAGTCACCATGTCCGGCACGGTTATCCTGTGAAAGTCGAAAATCTGACACCTTGAAAGGATGGTGGGTAGGATTTTATGCTTCTCAGTTGTAGCAAGTATAAATACTGCGTGAGCTGGAGGCTCCTCAAGTGTTTTAAGGAAAGCATTGAAGGCTGCTTGGCTGAGCATATGTACCTCATCAATGATGTACACCTTATACTTTCCGTGCTGAGGAGGTATCCTTACTTGTTCGACTATGCTACGAATATCTTCAACCTTATTATTCGAAGCCGCGTCTAGCTCGAAAACATTAAACGCCATAGCATCATCGTCTGGAGCAAAACCGTTAATTGCACGAGCGAAAATTCGAGCAGATGTTGTTTTTCCAACGCCTCTAGGCCCGCAAAAAAGGTAAGCTTGGGCGATTTGGCCCGAAGAAATAGCCTGAGTAAGAGTCTGAGTAATACCATCTTGACCCACAACTTCATCCCAATCTTGTGGGCGGTATTTCCTTGCAGAGACTAAGTATGGTGTATCACTCATGTTGCGAATATCGGTGTGAATCTCGGGGTAAACAAAGCTAGTTTTGCACACTCAACAAACAGAGTTAAAATTTAGTGCTCAAATCTTGTTGTTTCCATAAGTGTGACGTACTTTTGCGGCCCATTTAAAATCATTATAACAATGAATCGTTACGAAACTGTTTTCATCATGACTCCCGTGCTATCTGCTGATCAGGTAGCGGAAACAGTTAAGAAGTACCAAGCTGCTATCGCTACTAACGGCGGTAAAATCCTCCATGAGGATGCTTGGGGACTGAGGAAACTTGCTTACCCTATTCAGAAGAAGTCTACTGGCTTCTATCATCTGATAGAATGGGAAGCACCAGGAACCGCTGTCCAGCCCTTCGAGACTGAATTCCGACGCGACGAGAGAATCTTAAGATTCCTCACAACTGCTATGGATAAGCACCACATTGCATACGCGGAATCACGCCGCGATAAGTCTAACCGCAAAGCTGAGCCTAAGGCTGAAGCAACTGTAGAAGCAACAGCACCAGCTGCTGCCGAAGCAAAGACTTCAGAAAAAGGTAAAGCAGAAGCATAATATTCGAAATTATGGCAGACAAAAAAGTTCGTTACCTAAAGTCTATCGATATTGAGACAAAAGCAGATCGCTATTGTCGTTTCCGTAAAAAGGGAATTAAATATATCGATTACAAAGACGGAGATTTCCTATTAATGCTTTGCAACCCGCAGGGTAAGATTCTCCCACGTCGTTTAACCGGTACAAGCCTAAAGTATCAGCGCAAAACGTCGCAAGCAATTAAAAAAGCTCGCCACCTTGCTCTTATGCCTTACGTAGCTGACAACCTTTACTAAGCAACGTCATGGATATCATTTTAAAAAAAGACATTAACAAACTTGGAAGCAAAAACGACATCGTTTCTGTAAAAACAGGTTTTGCGCGTAACTTCCTTATCCCACAAGGACAGGCGGTTATAGCAACTGAGTCAAATAGAAAAATTGTTGCTGAAGTAATTAAGCAACAGTCTCACAAAGCTATCAAAGCTATGGAGGCTGCTCAGGGTATAGTTGATTCACTCAACAAGTTAACTGTTAAAATCGGTGCTAAAGCCGGTGAAACTGGTAAGATTTTCGGCTCAGTAAACACTATTCAATTAGCTGAAGCAATTCAAGCTGCTGGATACGATATTGAGAGAAAGCAAATTAAACTTTCTAGTGATGCTATCAAGGAGCTCGGTTCATACGAAGCTACCGTGAGAGTTCACAAGGATGTTGTTGCAACTGTCAAATTTGACGTTATTGCTGAATAAGCTTTAATAAGCAACCTGAAACACACTATTAAAGGCTCGCTATATTGCGGGCCTTTTTTACGCCCTAACTTTACAGGAAGCAAGTTCCTAAAGTGCAAAATGAACGATTTCGATCTCAAAAGCGACTATACTCCAAGAGGTGACCAACCCGAAGCAATAAAGCAGCTTGTCGATGGAATGAACTCTGGGACTGAACACCAAGTTCTACTAGGTGTTACCGGGTCTGGAAAAACATTCACGATTGCAAATGTAATCGCCGAAACAAATAGACCTACCCTAGTCTTATCGCACAACAAAACTCTTGCGGCACAGCTTTACAGCGAGTTCAAATCATTCTTTCCGAACAACCTGGTCGAGTACTTTGTAAGCTACTACGACTACTATCAGCCCGAGGCTTTCATCCCCTCTTCGAACACATATATTGAAAAGGACCTACAGATAAACCAAGAGATAGAAAAGCTGAGACTAAGCGCTACATCAGCATTACTTAGTGGTAGACGCGACGTGATCGTTGTGGCAAGTATCAGCTGCATATACGGAATAGGAAACCCCGTTGAATTTCACAAAAGCGTAATCACCCTGGAACAAGGGATGAATATTTCACGTAACGCCCTACTGCACATGCTGGTGTCGAGTTTATATAGCCGTTCTCAACTGGAGTTAACACGTGGGACGTTCAGGGTACAAGGTGATACCATAGATGTGTACCTAGCTTATGCCGATCATGCTTTGAGGATTTCGTTTTGGGGAGATGAGATTGAGAGCTTGAGTACGATTAATCCAGATACGGGCGCGAGGTTGCACACTTTCGAGAACTTTAAGGTTTATCCAGCGAATTTATTCGTGAGTGGTAAGGAAAATACTGACGCGTCGGTTTGGTCTATACAGCAGGAGTTAGAACAGCAGAAGAAATTTTTCACTGACCAGATGCTAGATGTGGAGGCCAAACGATTAGAGGAACGCACCCTCTACGACCTGGAAATGATTAAAGAGTTAGGGTACTGCTCCGGAATTGAGAACTACTCAAGATATTTCGACAAACGCGACCCTGGAGAAAGGCCGTTCTGTTTACTAGATTATTTCGCAGATGACTTCTTATTAGTGGTGGACGAAAGTCATGTCACACTACCGCAAGTTGGAGCCATGTATGGTGGAGATAGGTCCAGGAAAACAAATCTCGTGGAGCACGGCTTCAGGCTGCCGTCCGCTTTAGACAACAGGCCGCTCACAGCTGACGAATTTACTAGGATGCTGCACCAAACCATCTACGTGAGCGCCACTCCGGCGGATTTGGAATTAGAGCGAGCGGAAGGTGTAATCGTCGAACAGGTGATACGCCCTACGGGCCTACTAGACCCTCCGATAGATGTAAGGCCATGTACTCATCAAGTCGACGACCTGGTGGGAGAAATAAATAAAGTAGTAGCTCAGGGTGACCGCGTCTTAGTAACGACGCTTACGAAACGAATGGCTGAGGAGTTGACTAAGTATTTAGAGAGACTCAATATCGCTACGAGATACATTCACTCTGAAGTGAAAACCTTAGATCGGGTGGCCATACTACAGGATTTAAGGGAAGGAGTGTTTGACGTGCTTGTAGGTGTGAATCTACTGCGTGAAGGGCTGGACCTTCCGGAGGTGAGTCTTGTAGCAATCATGGATGCGGACAAAGAAGGATTTCTAAGAAGTGTTCGCTCCCTCACCCAAACAGCCGGTAGAGCAGCTAGAAACATAAACGGAAGAGTGATTATGTATGCCGACAAAATCACTAAGAGCATGAAGCAAACGATGGATGAAACTACGAGACGGAGGGTTAAACAAGAAGCGTACAATAAAGAGCACGGACAGGAACCCCAACAGATAAAGCGCGCAAAACACTCCATTCACAATCAGAGCACCTTAGTTAGAAAAAGGCCTACCCACATTGCCGCAGAACCAGACCCAACTCTAATAAGGCCTTCAACTGACCCAGTCCTACTTTCAATGACTGTGGAAGAGCTGAGGAAAATCGCTGTTTCAACTAAGGCCGCAATGAAAAAAGCAGCGAAAAACATGGACTTTATGGAGGCTGCTCACCTACGTGATGAATACTTCTCTATTGAAAACTTAATAGAAGTAAAAAAGTGAGTTCTAGTATCTTTGTGGCGTGAAAATATTATTTAATAACCCAAGGCATTTTGGATTAGGTATCACAATCTGTATAGCAATGCTTTACAGTTGTAATACCAATAGGCACCCACACGTCCAATACCCATACGTCCAATGGGAAGAAGTTACGGAGGTAGCTTTCGCGATAGACACCGCTTTTGTAACGGGAGATACACTTCGAGCAATCGTCAGCTATTCAGGGGGATGTGCTAAGCACGAATTTACACTTGAGAAGTCTGGCTTTATGATGAAAAGTTTACCCCCGAAGCAACCTCTTCGCATAGTTCATCGTTCTGAAGGCGACCCCTGCAGGGCATTGATTCGGGAAGAACTTTCATTCGACTTGAATTCTTATCGAGGCACGCCTGATGGAGTTACAGTATTGATATTAGAAAATTGGAACCTACATATAAATTATAGTTATAGATATGAATAAATTTTATTCGTTTACACTAGCGGGTCTTATTTGCATTGCTGCTTTTTCGAGTGCTACAGCCCAAATCAACTACGGCGGCACACCCTCGTTCATTGAGGAAACTGAGGAGCTCAGAAACACTCGCATGACCATGCCCTCTTTTGATAGAGAAGAAATAGCGGCGGCTGATGTAGTTACTGACCAGATAAAAGAGGTTCCATGGAGGTTCGGTATTGAGAACGAAGTTGTTTATTCACCTTCTACTCACGGTTACTGGTCAGCAGAAAACGGGGAGAATGTTTGGAGATTATCTCTAACTGGAGATGAAGCTACAGGGATGTCTATCAGATTTTCTGAGTTCGGTTTGCAGAAAGGTCAGTATTTATTTATTTGGGCTCCAGAAACAGGAGATTACTTAGGAAAGTTCGATCACAGAAGCGTGAAAGACTGGGGCGGATTTTCGACTGGGATTCTAACAGGTTCTGAAATAATCATAGAGTTACATCAGGCCACTCAATTCGGAATATCAGCTCCTATTACAATAGACCAAGTCGTTTACGGTTACCGTAGCTTACTACTTCACTCAGAAGGATTAGCTAACGAGATGCGTGGACCTTTCGGAAACTCAGGAGCTTGCAACATCAATGTTAACTGTCCTGAAGGTGCTGCTTGGGCGACTGAAAAGCGTGGTGTGGCATTAATTGTTCAAGGTGGCTTTACTGTTTGCACAGGTACGCTAATCAACAACACAATGAACGATGGAACACCGTACTTTTTAACTGCAAACCACTGCCTAGGAGACCCTGGAAATTGGGTATACTACTTCAACCATGAAAATGCTACATGTTCCGGTTCTACTGGCCCTACAAACCAAAGCGTAAGTGGTGGAACGTTACTCGTGAGTGACGGCGCTTCTGATTTCGCTTTGATAGAATTAAGTTCTACTCCTCCTGCTGCATTCAATGTTCAGTACGCTGGATTTGACGCTTCGGGCGCCACTCCATCATCAGCAACTGGAATACACCACCCATCTGGTGATGTAAAGAAGATTTGTTTTGAAGAAGATAGTCCGTATTTCGCTAACGCAGCTGGTGCAGCTGTATGGATGATAGATCAGTGGGAAGCTGGTGTGACCGAGCCTGGTTCTTCTGGGTCTGCTCTTTTCGACAACAACCACCGAATCATTGGTCAGCTTTACGGTGGAGCAGCAGCTTGTGTAGGAAGCGTTAATAACGGCCAACTAGACTATTACGGAAGACTCAACGTGAGTTGGGATTTAGGAGCGTCAGAGTATCTAGACCCTACTGGCGGGAACATCACGGTTTGGGACGGATATCCAGACGGAGCTGTATCATATGACAACGATGCCGGAGTAACTATCACAGGAGCACCTGACGGAGTTCTTTGTGGATCAGCACAGATTGAAATAGATGTCGTATTAACCAATTCTGGTGCTAACAACCTCACTTCTGCTTCAATCACTTACTACATAAACGGTGCTAGCGGTCAGCAAATTAACTGGAACGGAAATCTTTCTCAATACGAGACAGACATTATTTCTCTACCTCCATTTACGGCTGTTAATGGTGAAAATACTGTAGTCGTAGCTGTTACAAGCCCTAATGGCGTTAACGACGACAACACCCTTAACGACGCGGCTGATGTGGAATTTTCGACATTTGCTGGTGAGACTTTCGACTTCCAACTAGCTCTTACATTAGACGAGTACGGGTCAGAGATATCATGGGAAATAAAGCGACTAGGAACTGTCGTTTACTCAGGTGGACCATATGAAGACACTGATGATGGTGATGGTGGCGAGGTCGTATTAGTGGACCTATGTCTTGAAGCGGGTTGCTACATCTTCAATATTTCAGACTCATACGGTGATGGACTATGCTGCGAATATGGAGAGGGCAGCTGGCAGATCCTTGACGGAGATGGTGATGTGATATCTTCATCTAACGGTGAGTTCGGAGAAGGAGAGTCTGAGCAGTTTTGTACAGATGAGGCGTCATTAGATAATATCATTTCGTCTATTAAGACAATTTACCCGAACCCTGCTAGTTCGGTACTATCTATTGAGTTACAGCAGACAGACGGTGTGATTGTGGTGACTGATGCTTCCGGAAGAATCATTAACACAATGAACTTAGATGCGACTCAGTCTAGAGCTACTATGGATGTGAGTTCTTGGGCTGAGGGGATGTACTTGGTTACTTGGACAGGCGTGAATGGCACGAGACAAGTAAGTCAGGTAGGTATTGTACACTAGAAGTTAGAAATTAAAAATTGGGTTTGGTCTAGGTTGTAGAACTTATTCCAAACCCTTTTTCTATATTCGCCACAAATAATCACACTTTGGATCTAATCAATAAGTACTTCCCGGACCTGAGCGACCTGCAGAGAGAGCAGTTTAGAATTCTTGACGAAAGGTTCAAGCATTGGAATGCAATGATCAACCTTGTGTCGAGGAAAGACATGGAGGAGTTCGAGGAAAGACATTTACTTCATAGCTGCGCAATCGCAGAGACCATGAAGTTTGCGGACGGAACTAAGATTCTGGACGTAGGTACTGGTGGAGGATTGCCAGGATTGCCACTTGCGATACTGCATCCTAAGGTAGATTTCGTATTGTGCGACAGTACTGGGAAGAAGATCAAGGTGGTGAAGGCCCTCATTGAAGATATAGGCCTTAAGAATGTAACGGCCTGTCATATGAGAGCGAATGAGGTGCCTGGAAAATTTGACTTTATAGTAAGTAGAGCCGTTACTAGTATGTCTAAGTTTTTGCCGTGGGTAGAGAATAAAATTGAGAAGAGATGTATAAATCCTTGGCCTAATGGAATTCTTTACTTGAAGGGTGGCGATCTAGAAGCAGAGCTAAAAAAAATCAACAGAACGGTAGAAGTACTTGCTATCTCAGATATTTACGAGGAAGAGTTTTTCGAGACTAAGTCAGTTGTTTACGTAAAGCTTCAGTAGCAGGCGTTAGCGGCACACATAATAAAAGTCTTAAAAGAAGAAAAGGTCCCAGAGGGACCTAATCTATACCTGCAAGAAAATTGAAACCAACATAGTCATTGACTACATCACATTAAAGACGAGTGGTATTTCTAGGGGTTGCCTGAAAAAATATTTATTTTTACTTCGAGGAGCTTATTTTACCTCAAACCTATACCCTACACCCCTTACAGAGTGAAAATAAATAGGTGATTTAGGGTCTGGCTCGAAGTATTTCCTGAATGCAAGGAGATAATTATCGATGGTACGTGTGCTTGGATATACAGAGTAACCCCAAATTGTTTCGAGAATTTCCTCACGACTGACCACTTCTCCAGCTCTAGACGTAAGAAGCTTGAGAAGCATAGACTCTCTTTTAGAAATTCGTTTTTCTTTACCTGTGTGAGTGATGATAGAAAAATTATCAAACTCAACACTTCCAGTCCCTATCTGAAATACTTGTACGTCTAAGGCTAGACCTACCGCTCCCTTATCCTCGTTTTTCTTTGTCTGCTCTATTAATCTAGCTAATCTTAGAAGAAGCTCCTCGATATTAAAGGGCTTGCCTAAGTAATCATCAGCTCCCAGGGTGAGTCCTTCAACTCTCTCTGGGCCAGAGTTTTTAGCTGTCAGAAATAAGATGGGCATACGGTGTCCCTCTACGCGCGCTGCTGAGCAGACCTGAAAGCCATCTAGTTTCGGCAGCATAACATCTAGAATAATAGCATCTATGCGTTGGGAACGAATTGTGTCTAGCGCGTCTACCCCATCAAAGGCAGTAACTACATGATAACCCTCCGCCTGGAGGTTCATAGTGAGCATCCTAGATAAAGACTTATCATCTTCTACTACTAATATCCTTGTAAGAGAATCGTGCTGGGCCATTTGCTACGTAGGTTTGTGCAAAGATGAAGAAATTAAATCAATTAGGTAAAGGAACCATAGCCGAAGTTATAGGATTAGAAATAATTTCTATCGAGGATGGGTGTGTTAAGGGTAAAATGCCAGTAGATAAAAGGACTGTACAACCTTATGGCTTGCTCCACGGGGGTGCTAGCGTAGTTCTTGCTGAAACCTTAGGATCAATAGGTTCTCATCATCTCGTCTCTGAGTCCGGAAAGGGAGCCGTAGGAATAGAAATTAACGCTAACCACGTTAGGTCGGTTCGTTCTGGATGGGTTTACGGTACGGCCACCATCATTCACAAAGGCAGAAAAATTCATGTGTGGGGGATAGAAATTAAAGACGAAGAAGGTAAATTGATTTGTACATCTCGACTTACTGTCATGATCATATCCTTAAATGATAAGGAATGACTGAAGCAAGGGTATGGTGGAAGCCACCAGAATCAAGTGATGTCTATTCGATTGAGAAATCTGAAAGCGGCACGTCGTGCTTTAGATTTGAACCGTTTAGCTCGTCGTATAGTATTCAATCGATAGAATTAAAAGGTCATGTAGTGAAATCTGAAATGCCTGAGAGAGGTTCGATAGAAATAGTGAATGAGTACTCTTCTGATTCAACGAGTAAGAACGAACACTTCAATGCAGTAGCGTCTGCTATTGAAAAAATTAATAACGGGGAGCTTGATAAGGTTGTGGTTTCAAGGGTAAAGAGTATTTCTATGGAATGCAGCCCAGAAGCATCGTTTGCAAGGAAGTGCGAGGCACATCCGGATGCCTTTGTTTACCTGCTAGTTCACCCTAGATGTGGGGTTTGGTGTGGAGCAACACCTGAATTATTAGTGTCCGCAAGCGATAACAGAATAGAGACTGTATCCCTTGCAGGAACAAGAACTGTAGACAAAATAGAATCCTCACCATGGACATCTAAAGAACACGAAGAACAGGGGTTCGTGACGGATTACATCGAAAACATACTCGAGAGCCATGGCGCTACAGATTTGAGAATAGAACCTCGAGCTGAATTGAGGTACGGAAACCTAATTCATTTGGAAACTAGATTCAGATGCTCACTAAAAGGGAGTCTGTCGAAACTAGCTAAAGAGCTACATCCCACTCCAGCCGTGGGAGGCAGACCAATGGAGGCCGCATGTGAGTTTATAGCTGTTAATGAAAGATTAGACCGGGAATATTTCGCTGGGTATTTAGGGGTTAAGACCGCATCGGGAAGTGCATACTACGTGAATCTAAGATGTGCTAAATGGATGAAAGGCGGGGTTAGGTTGTTTGCCGGTGGAGGAATAGTTTCTGGGTCAGATGTTACGGAAGAGTGGGAAGAAACGGAAGCTAAACTATTCGCAATTCAAGAAACTATAGTATAAGCGCGAGAGTAATGCAACAGATGAAATCAGTTAATAAAACATCGGATCACAAAGGGGCTAGCATTCTTGTATCTCAACTTGCATACAATGGTTTAACTCATGCTGTGATAAGTCCTGGGTCGAGAAACGCACCTCTTACTATCGCCTTCGACGCTCACCCAGATATTGAGACGCATGTAGTTATAGATGAGAGGTCTGCTGCTCATGTGGCTTTGGGCATGGCCCTTAGGACTGGACGACCTGCAGCTGTAGTTTGTACTTCCGGAACGGCTGCATTAAATCACGGGCCAGCTATTGCTGAAGCATTCCACCAAAACATACCCCTAATTAGTATTACAGCGGATAGACCTAGTGCCGCTATCGGCAAAGGTCATGGCCAATCCATATTTCAAAATTACATTTTCGAAAACAATTGTGTGGGTTGCTTTTTAATAGACGAACTCATTATGAATGAAGAGGAGATCGCGCTAGTGACTAGTGAAGCGTATTGCGTGGCTAAATCCGGACCCGTTCATATCAACGTTCCCTTCGATGAGCCGCTTTATGGATTATGTGAGGGTGTAGACTTCAGGTTTGTAGAATCGAGCGTGAATTCCGAGAGTGATTTGTTTATCCCAGAAGGAATGAATCTTGTAGACTCGAAGGTTTTAGTAATTGCTGGAGGGCTACCGTTTTATAAGCGAAATGGCAAGATGCTTAGAATGGCTGGAATTTGCGAAAGTTTTTCTGGTTTCACTGGCAAAAGCATTATCCATTCAGGAGATTTATTTACTGCAATCACTCAGGGTAATTGGGCTGATGAGTTAATCCCCGACACTATAATTACTGTCGGCACTCCGACAATGAGCAAAGCTCTGAGAAATGCGATAACAGATTTAAATGTTGAACATTTCCACGTGAGTCTAGATGGAGATGGGTGGGATACTTTCGGTAAAGGATTTATGAATATCCATGCTAACCCTTGTGAATGGTTGGCGTTTTTCGAGCAAGAAGTCGTGCAGAATAACGGATTTTTAGAAGCTTGGGTTGATTTGAAAAAAACGCTTGAAGAATCGGGGGTGAATTCAGATACACCGTGGAGTGATCTGCTAGCCTTCAATACTCTCTTTAAGAACGTACCGAATTTCAGCACTATACATTTAAGCAACTCTACATCGGCTAGATATGCTCAACTTATTGAACCAGCGGAGGGAGTTCAGATTCACTCGAACAGAGGAGTAGCTGGAATAGATGGGTGTACATCCACGTCTGTGGGAGACGCTTTAGTAGCTGAAAATAGCCACCGAGTTACTTTAGTGACAGGTGACATCGCATTCATCTACGATCTTAACGGACTGGCAACAGTGCAAGAACTACCTAAAAACCTAAGAATTGTGGTCATAAATAATGGAGGGGGAGAGATTTTCAGATGGCTAGATGGACCTATAGAAACAGGATTAGTTGATAAATACTTTGAAACCAAGCCGAAAACCTCCATAAAAACTGCAGCCGAATATTGTGGTCTGGATTACTTTTGTGCTACAGATGTTGAGTCTACTATCATGGGGATGGAACAGTTGAACAATACTAAAGGACCATCTATTTTGGAGGTGAAAACCGACGCCCACATTAGTACCTCAGTTTATAAATCGATACTATCAAAGGAATCATGAGTGAAAGAATTTGGACTTCAATAAAAGAATACGAAGACATTCGTTTTGAATACTTTGAGGGAATTGCGAAGATTACGATTTGTCGCCCTAAGGTGTATAACGCATTCCGCCCTGAGACGAATAAAGAAATGATCGACGCTATGGATATAGCTCGCGAAATGACCGATGTAGGAGTGGTGGTATTGACAGGTCAGGGGGATAAAGCCTTTTGTAGTGGTGGAGACCAAAACGTAAAGGGAATCGGCGGTTACATCGGTAAGGACGGAGTACCTAGACTTAACGTACTAGATCTGCACAAACGCATTCGTTCCCTTCCAAAGCCGGTAATTGCAATGGTAAATGGTTATGCTATCGGAGGCGGGCACGTCCTGCACGTGGTTTGTGATCTGACCATAGCATCTGAGAATGCAATCTTCGGTCAGACTGGACCTAAGGTGGGGAGTTTCGATGCAGGGTTCGGCTCTAGTTACCTAGCTGATATGGTGGGCCAAAAGAAAGCCAGGGAGATTTGGTTCCTGTGCGAACAATATTCAGCAGTAGAAGCTGAAACCATGGGCATGGTGAACAAAGTAGTTCCACTTAGCGACCTTGAAGACACTACAGTTCAATGGTGCAAAACCATTTTAAAAAGATCTCCACTAGCTCTCAGAATGATAAAGCGCGGTTTGAATGCCGAGCTCGATGGACAGAGTGGAATAATGGAATTCGCTGGCGATGCTACTTTGATGTACTACTTGATGGAAGAGGCACAGGAAGGGAAAAAGGCATTTCTCGAAAAAAGGGATCCTAACTTCCAACAATACCCAAAATTCCCATAAATGGCCACCTTTAAATCATGGATAAAAGCTGCAAGGTTTCGAACACTGCCATTGGCTGTGACTTGCGTTATTTTAGGTGCCGCTTTAGCACAACAGCACAACTTACAAGGCGAAAGTCTTGAAATTACTTTGTGGCAAAAACTGTCATTTGTATTCGCTCTACTTACTGTTGTTCGACTCCAGATTTTAGCTAATTACGCGAACGATTACGGTGACTTTAAGAAAGGCACCGATGAGGGGCGAAGCGATAGGGCTCTCGCATCTGGTGACATCACTCCGAAGGAGATGAAAAGGATGCTGAAGTTAACTACGGTTAAAGCGTTCGTCGCTGGATGTCTGACTTTGGTTTTCGCGTTTATGGACGTGAATGTCGATTGGACAATACTCGCGCTGGGAGGGTTAGGAGTGCTCGGAATTGTGGCTGCCCTTAAATACACAATAGGGGCTAGTGCATTTGGTTACAAGGGGTTGGGCGATGTTTTCGTTATGATTTTCTTCGGTTATGTGGGGGTGCTAGGCGTGGGGTATCTGCTAGTGCATACCATTGAGTGGGAATGGCTATTACCCGCTACATTCTCAGGGCTTATGGCTGTCGCGGTGCTGAATTTGAATAACATGCGTGATGTGGAAAGTGACAAGTTGTCTGGGAAAAATACTCTGGTAGTGAAGATGGGATATGATAAATCAAAACACTATCACGCGTTTCTAATAATCACAGCTTGGACGTGCCTTCTCCCCTATATATATGGCGTGGTAGGTGACGTGAGTTGGAGAGGTTTTTCTTGGTTCGTGCTTATCGCTCTAACCCAAGCCGTACACCTCGTATTTGTCTATAAATCTACTGACCCTAAGACTCTAGATCCTGAATTGAAAAAGATAGCGATGGGCGCGTTTGTCACAGCTCTATTTATGCTGATGTCTGTGGCTATAATCTCACAAGCTTAAGATGTTTAGGGATTTGTGCTTTGAGGGGCTGGATATGGAAGTGGTAAAGAGGCCGCTCCTTTTCAAGAAGCCTGCGAAGACATCTCGTGATGTGATGACCGAAAAGCCATGCTATTATTTAAAGGCTACGGACAAGTATGGTAAAACTGTGCTGGGTGAGTGTAGCATGATCCCGGGATTAAGCATGGAGTCTGAAAATGATGCTGTAGCAGAACTTAATAGGATAGCTGCTGGATCGTCATTGAGAATGAGTGACGTGCCTCGCGAACTTCCCTCAGTGAGGTTCGCCGTGGAGATGGTACTGATGGAGGTTTGTAATGTGCAGCTAGAAAGTGAGTTTTCTAAGGGAAGGATGGGATTGGAGATTAACGGTTTAGTCTGGATGGATAATATGCAAAGCATGCTCAGCCAAGTGGATTCTCTTGTGAAAAGAGGATTCAAGACTATTAAACTTAAGGTCGGTGCACTTCCGCGTGAAGAGGAGCTTGAACTGCTGCGAGAAGTTAGACGTAGATGTCCAGCGGGAGAATATACCTTGAGAGTGGATGCTAACGGTGCCTTTCACAAAGCCCCTTTAGATAAGCTAAATGATTTAGACGAGTTTCAGCTTCATAGCATTGAGCAGCCTATACCTTCAGGAAACACAGGCACCATGTCAGAACTATGCAGCCTCACTCCTGTTCCTATAGCTCTTGATGAAGAATTGATAGGCATGTATACTAAAGAGGAAAAAGAGGCGCTTCTGAAAGAAATTGGACCAGACTATATCGTTTTGAAGCCCAGTCTTATCGGTGGGCTTTCTGAGGCAACAGAGTGGATAGAGGTTGCTAATAGCTTAAGCATAGGCTGGTGGGTGACCTCAGCACTTGAATCTAATATAGGATTAACGGCTATAGCTAACTGGACTGGGTGGTTAGTTGAACATTATGAAGGGGGGGAATTAACGGTTTCTGGCCTAGGAACCGGAAGTCTATACTTGAATAATTCAGATTCAGACTTAGACATAATCGAGGGTGAACTATGGCAGAACTCAGTAGGAGCATTAATACACGATAAAAAACGGTGGAGACTGGATGCTGAAGGTGTAAGAGAATTCTACAGTGATAAATTACGAGAACCTTGGACGGAGGATTTGGCTAGTTTTTTAGTTCAGTGGTTCGACTCCGACAATGATATCGAGTGCATGACTTCTGGATCAACTGGGAAACCTAAGCGCATTAAACACACAAGAGAAGCACTTATTTCAAGCGCAGAGGACACGTTACAGTTTTTTGATTTAAAGAGAAAATCAAAACTTATTCTCGTACTACCTATTGAATTCATTGCCGGAAAAATGATGGTGATTAGAGCTATTACCGGAAACCACGATTTAATAGCAATTAATAGCAATCTTGAAACGCTATGGGATATTAATGCTGACTTTGTCGCTCTCACACCTCATCAGCTTTCAATAATCAAGAAAAACTGTACTCAGGAAGCATTCCCTCCAGTTGCTACGATACTGTTCGGCGGCTCCCCTGTCTCAGATGCAGTGTTAAATGGAATTCCTTCTGAAATAAATATATTTGAAGGGTATGGAATGACGGAAACCATCACCCATGTAGCATTGCGAAAAAGAGTGCATGGAATATCGCCCTCACCTTACCTAGCATTGCCAGGGGTAAGTTTCAGGAAGACTGATGATAATAAATTAGTGATCTCTGCAGAAAAAAGAAAAATTAAGGACTTAGTGACTGATGATATTATCGAGTTGCACGATTATGAATCGTTTACTTGGGTTAGCAGAGCTAGCAACATTATCAATTCAGGGGGAATTAAATTCATTCCAGAAGAGCTAGAACGAAAACTCCGGACTGTCATTCATTATGAACTTGTTATTTGCGGCACTGAAGACAGTGAACTCGGAGAGAGAATAGTATTGAAGATTGATTGTGGAGAGGAGGCAGAAGATATGATTAACGAAAAAATACGATCTGTACTTGTAGGGAAAGAGGTTCCTAAAGAAATTGTGTGGGGTCCAATCCTAAGAAACAAGTCAGGTAAAATCATAAGAAAATGATGTTAGAAAAACTCCCGACAATAGTTTTTGCAACAGGCAATCAGAATAAAGCCTCAGAGGTAGCCAGGATGCTTGAAGGTGAATTCACAGTCAAGTCACTGGTGGATATCGGCTGCACTGAAGACATCCCAGAAACATCGGCAACGCTTGAGGGCAACGCTGAATTGAAGGCTAGATATGTAAAAGAAAAGTATGGTTACGACTGTTTTGCCGATGATACGGGGCTTGAAGTAGAAGCGCTGGATGGTGCTCCTGGTGTGATTACTGCCAGATATGGTGGAGAAGAAAAGGATGCCGAGCAGAATATGTCACACCTACTTAATGAATTAGAAAATAGCGGGTCGGCAAATAGAAATGCACAATTCAGAACAGCAATTCATATTATAGTGAACGGACAGGAGCATAGAATAGAGGGAGTCTGCAAGGGAACTATAGCTAATGAGCAATCCGGGGTAGAGGGATTCGGTTATGACCCTGTTTTCATTCCAGAAGGCAGAAACAGGACGTTTTCAGAAATGAACCAAGTTGAGAAAAATAATATCAGTCATAGAGGTCTAGCAATTAGGGAAATGCTTGAGTATTTATCATCTTTGCACCGATGAATTATTTAGAATTCGAAGAGCCGATAAAGACATTGCGCGAGCAACTTGAAAAGTCAAAGGGTATTGAGGAAAATAACGACCTCGATATGGCTACGACTATTAAGGAGCTCGAAACTAAAATTGACGAGGTCACCTCTGAGATTTACAGTAAGCTAACTCCATGGCAAAGGGTACTTGTAAGTCGTCACCCTGACAGACCATACACTCTAGATTATCTCGACGCTATTACAGATGGTACATTCACAGAACTTCACGGAGACAGGAATGTAAAGGATGATAAAGCAATGGTAGGAGGGTTTGGTGATCTTGATGGAAGACCTGTTATGTTCATCGGGCAACAGAAAGGAATCAACACAAAGATGCGCCAGTATCGAAATTTCGGAATGGCGAATCCAGAAGGATATCGAAAGGCTTTGAGGTTAATGAAATTAGCTGAAAAATTTAATAGACCTGTAGTAACCTTAATAGACACTCCGGGGGCATATCCTGGTCTAGAGGCAGAAGAACGCGGACAAGGAGAAGCTATAGCGAGAAATTTGATTGAAATGGTTCAATTAAAAGTTCCTATCATATGTATCATTATTGGAGAGGGAGCATCTGGAGGAGCATTAGGTATAGGAATAGGTGATAAGGTGATGATGTTAGAGAATACATGGTATAGTGTTATCTCTCCAGAATCTTGTTCATCAATTTTATGGAGGGATTGGGATCACAAGATTGAAGCTGCCGACGCACTTAAATTAACAGGTGACGACATGATCAAGAATAATCTGATCGACTCTATTATCCCTGAGCCACTTGGTGGGGCTCACAATAACAGAGAAGAAATGTTCGCTACCATCAAAGAAACTATCATTAAAAACATTGACCAACTCATGCCCTTAGGAGCTGAAAAACGGATTTCACAACGGATTCGTAAGTTTTCTAACATGGGAGTGGTAACTGCTTGATATCTTTTATAGTAATAACACACCTTTTTAGACTAGTTTTGCTTTAATTATAAGCGAATTCACAAACCCAAATACTCGCATGATACGTACATCAACTGCATTTTTTGCAATAGCCACCGCAATATTCCTTGCAGGATGCGCTGGCCTAGGTTCAATGGAAAAAGCCCTTGAAACAATCGGTCTTTCAGTAACTCCAGAAACTCTCATCCTAGTAGGTGAGGACGTTGAAGTTACGATTAACGGAACTTTTCCAGCTAAATACTTCGGAAAGAAGATTAGACTGGAAGCTACCCCTGTTCTCGTATGGGAAGGAGGTGAATCCGCTTTTGAAACCGTAGCATTCCAAGGCGAAGACGCTGCTGGAAACTACACTGTTGTTTCATACGAATTCGGAAAAGCTTTCACATACACTGCTACAGTTCCTTACGAAGTAGCAATGGAAGATGCTTCACATTTAGAACTTCGCATTCGCGGACATAAAGGAGATAAGTCAGTAGACTTCGACCCTTACTTCCTATGTAACGGTGTGATTACAACACAGAACCTCGTTCAACCAGACGACAAGTTCATGATTACTGCTGACAACTTTCAGCGCACAATGAACTACACTCAGAACGATGAGATAAACTATTCTTACAACCGTTCGAACGTTCTCACTAATGAGCTGCGTACTGATGAGTGGACTGCTATGAAAGACCTTTTCATCCTTGCAGCTTCTGCTGATAGTGTTTCTTTAACCGGAGTTACTATTGAGGCTTACGCTTCTCCTGAAGGTGAAATCTCGATGAACGAGGATCTCGCTGCTGACAGAGCAACATCTGCTCATGCAGCTCTTAAGACAGAGCTAAGACGCAATAAGATTGAAACAGCTGACGATTTCGCTAACCTTATGGCGAAAGGTGAAGACTGGGTAGGATTCAAAAAGTTAATGCGTGCATCTAACATTGCTGACAAGGATCTAATCATTAGAGTTCTCGATATGTACTCTGATAAGACTAAGCGGGAAGAAGAGATTCGCAATATCGCGAAGACTTATACTCAGATTGAAGACCAAATCCTTCCTTCTCTACGTCGCTCTATGATTGCTATGAACTACACAGTTGAAGGTTACACTGACGAGGAGCTTATCGCTCTTTCAATGTCAGCTCCAGCAACATTGACTGTTGAAGAGCTCCTATTTAGCGCTACTCTTTTCACTGATGTTAACGATAGACTTACTATTTACACTTCTTGCGCAGCAGCGTACAGTGACGATGTAAGAGGACATAACAACAGTGGTGTTTGCTTAATGGAGCTAGGTCGTTTCAACCAAGCGAAAGAAGCTTTTAACAAAGCAAACAGCGTAGCACCTAACAACAACGCAGTTCTAA
>Ga0308023_1000145_pt1 | contig 21951 bp, 11 predicted proteins | sample Neamet418_FD_201294 | JGI IMG/M metagenome (GOLD analysis project Ga0308023, IMG submission 201294) | Marine microbial communities from water near the shore, Antarctic Ocean - #418 | ecosystem: Environmental > Aquatic > Marine > Unclassified | place: Southern Ocean | collected 2014-10-03
CTTTTCGTGTGTAAATAGCTCGGGAAACAGCACCTGTAATTTATGTTTCTGGCACTGGTACCTGCTTAGCTTTTTAGACCCGTTGTAGTAAAAGTACCCTGGGGGCGAACTATGTGAGTACGTAAATCCTAGGTGCTCATAAACCTTCCCAGTACCCCACCGCTTATCGCTGTAGCTTAGTACTGAGCCTTTGTATTTAGCCCGGAAGTACTTGAATAGTTTACTGGCACCTCCTTGTACTACTATGCCTGTTAAAGTACATAGTCTTACTAACTCGTAGTCCTGCTGCGCGGTAAATCTGGGCGTACCAAAAGTCATTACTGCTGCCAGTATATCTTTATAAAAAAGTCCCAGGTTTATTTTAGTTGGACTACCTCTTCCCTGCAGATGGTTATCGTCTAGGAAGTCTCCTGGAAAAGGTATCTCTTTTATAACACACTTCCTAGCACCCACACTTAGTGCTTTCCCCAGCTTAGCGTTTAAAATAGACTTAACTATGTCTTGCTTATTCTGCCACTCGTGCTCCCATATCTGTATTAGCTGGTATCCTTTTTCTTTACATGCGTTAAGTTTATCTAAGTGGTATGTGGTGGACTTATACAAGTCACTATGCCAATATTCTCCATTGTATTCCAAAGCTAGTTTTATATCTTCTAGCACAATATCTAACTCTTTTCCACCAAGTATCTTTCTATCATTAACAAGTACCGCGTTAACGTACTCTGCCATTTCTACTTCTCCTTTTGAAACCTGCTTAGGTGCACAAACCCTACAGACTATCCCAGAACTAGCACTTATTATATTATTTGGTATAATAGGCCAGATGTGTTTACAGACACCCTGCACTCTAATGGCGGTATGTGAACATACATATGTATCTAGTAAAACCAACTCGGGGGCTGCTAGATGTAACTCAGTGACAAACTGTTCATGAGTCTTTTTAAGAACACTAAGTACTGGAGTACATACTCTACATGTTGTGCCGTTGCCCCTCGCAATTAAGTTATTAGGTATAATTTCCCACTCGTGCAAACAAGTAGTATCCATAACCAGCACTTTAGACTGACAGTGTGTGTACACACCAAGCAATTTTAGATTAGGGGCTTTATGTGCTAATATAGTAACAAAGTCTTCAGAGCTTCTTTTATTGTGAGGTACTTTCCTTGTACATACCCTGCAAATAGTACCAAACCGCTTGACACTTAATGCGTAGTAAGGAGACACAAGATACTCATGCCCCTCAGGGCAAGCAACCAGCACCTTACTTTTAATGGCTATGTACTTACCAAGCACAGTTAAGTGAGGAGCTACCTCTTTTAGCTGCGCTACAAACTCCTCCTGTGTTTTCTTTCTAGCCATTCAGCCTCCGTACAATCCAATCTCTTAACTCTATTTCGCCTTTTGAAACCTGCTTAGGTGCGCAGGTTGGGCACGAATGCCCCGTCTTGCGAGGGCTAAGGAAGTTATGTGGCAGTATATCCCAGGTGTGACTGCAAGCACCTATTACCGATACCCACACTAGGTCCCCCTTATATTGGGTAACCACTACCAACCCCGCTACTAATAAACGTACTTCCTCTAGGAATACCTCATGGCTTTTCAACAGAGGGGCCTTAGTATTGCATATTTTGCAGGCATTTAAGTCACCTCTACCAGTAAACTTATCTGGGGTAATACGCCACTCGTGCCCACAAACACTGTCCTTAACTAGAATCGTACTCCTATTGTTAGAGTACGTACTTAGTAGTAGTAAGTTGGGGTTTATCAGGTGCACCTCTTTTTCAAAGTCTATATGTGACTTTGCAGTAGTACTTTTAGGGAGGCATACTCTACAAACAGCACCAACACGTAAGGTGCCTAATATGTGGTCTGGGCGTATCTCCCATACATGCCCACACGTTCCGCGTACTGCAAGTGTGCTCTTATTCCCTGTATACGCGCCCAACAGAGTCAGGGTAGGTGCCACAAGCTGTAATTCTTCTAGGAATTCTTCGTTTGTCTTTTTCCGTGGCATATAGTCTCCTATTTAAAACACTATTATACACGGAAATGCTGACAATGTCAAGTACACTTTTACACCCCTGCACAGAAAAACTGCGCTTGACATTTAGATGCACGCGTAGTATAATGGTAAAAATTAGAATGATAAATAAAAAAAAAGGACGAGGTATATGGCAGCTAACACAGGCAACAATCGTATACCCGTAAAATGGGTGCGCGATAAAGCGAAGAAAGCATATATTAAAGAAAAATCATGTGCTATTTGCGCAGGAACGGAAGACCTTGAGCTACATCATTTAGCTAGCGTAACCCTGCTGCTTAACGCATGGGCTCAAAAAACCGGCTATGATATTAGCACAGACGAGGGAATCATTGCAGTACGGGATGAGTTCATCTTAGCCCACGACACAGAGATGTACTCAGACGTGTACACGCTATGTAATAAACACCACACAGGCTTACATAAAATATTTGGAAAAGCACCTTCCTTAAGCTCCTCCGACAAACAACGCGCTTGGATTGATAAGCAGCGGGATAAGCAGCGGGATAACTTAGTTGCCGGTGTAGAGCCTATTAGAGTAGTGAAGAGCTCTTTTGCAGAATTTTGTTAGAATAGGAATAATATGGGATTTTTAAATTATATTAGTGAGAAGTTCAACCCTGCACAAGCTACTATTGCTAGAGATGAAGGTATGTCTATTAGCACTCCGGTAGCTAGTCTTACTAGCGTTACTGGGTTCCAGAATGTTGAGGCGGTAAACCGTGGGGTTAGCTTAATTGTTAATGCATGTGCTTCATTAGACTACGATGTTAAAGAAAGCATAGGTCCTGTGAAAGTTAGGGCGAAAGCGTTATCCAAGCTGCTTAACTTTGCACCCAATCCATACCAGAGCGCGTATGATTTTAGACAGAACATATTTACTGACTTCATCTTTGAAGGCCATGTATTCATCTACTTTGATGGTGTTCATATGTTTCATCTCCCTGCCAACCAGGTTGAGATTATAACAGATCCTAAGACGTTCATAAAAGGGTACGTGTATGGAGAAACTAAGCTTAGGGAAGATGAGGTTTTTTACTTTAAAGACGTAAACTCTGCCTCTATATACCGAGGAGCTAGTAGACTACGTTCAGCGCAGAATTCAATAAACATAGTAAATTCTATGATATCTTTCCAGAAAGGGTTCTTTGATAATGGGGCAGTATTCGGATTAGTACTAACTACCGACAACCCTTTATCAGCAAAAGCTAAAGAACGTACAATACTTCACTTTTTGCAGAAGTATAACCCTAAGATGGGCAGCAAGCGCCCGGTCATTCTAGACAATGGCCTTAAGCCCCATTCATTAGCACAAACGAATTTTACAGAGATGGACTTTGATCAATCTCTTAAGACGCATAGCGAAAAGATACTTACAGCATTAGGTGTACCGCCTATTTTGACTAATGGGGGTAACAATGCTAACATTAGCCCTAACTTACGCCTTATGTACTTAGAAACCGTGATGCCTATACTACGAAACTTTTCTAGCTCATTAGAACGCTACTTTGGTTATAATATAGAAGCCATTACAGCTAACGTATCTGCACTACAACCTGAGATTAAAGAAATAGCTGGATTTAATACTACACTTGTTAACGGTGGCGTAATAACCCCTAACGAGGCACGCACTAATTTAAGACTTGAGAAGGACGAGGACCCAGAAAGCGACAAGCTACGTATCCCAGCTAATATAGCAGGCAGCGCAGCTAATCCTAGTGAAGGTGGGGCGCCTAAGAAACCAAAAGACGAACCTAAGAAAGACGAACCGAGTAAATAAAGAGGAGAATATGGATAAGACCTTTTATCTTAGCAGCAATAACTTTAAAGTAAAGGCTGGGGAAGGGGAAGATGTTACCTCTTTAGAAATTGAAGGCTTTGCTAATACAACTACCAAAGACCGAGATGGGGATTTAATTCCTGCGGGTGTGTGGGAGAAAGGCATTCAGGAGTACTTAAAGAACCCAGTGCTTTTAGGATTTCATCAACATAATAACCCAGTAGGCAGAATGATTGCCCACGAAATAAGCGACAAGGGACTTTGGATTAAAGGTACCATTAGCTCAGCAAGCGATAAGGTGTTTAAGCTAGTACAAGCAGGCATCATAACCGCGTTTTCTGTTGGGTTTACAATCAAGAATGCTGAATTCAAACCTGAAATAGATACTTTTATTATAACAGAGTTGGAGCTGCATGAAATTAGTTTAGTTTCAGTAGGAAGTAATAGAGACTCCCTGTTTAGCCTATCCAAAGCATTTAACGATGATACAGATGAGTTGAACAAATTTAAAATGCTGTTTGCTAAGGATAGTGATTCAGTTAAAGAACAAGACACTACTGATAATGTAGATAGTGAAACCAACAAAAAAGGAATTGAGAACATGGAAGAGAAAGACTTAGAATTAATGGTAGCTAAGATGGTTGCCGCTTCTGAAGCTAAAGCCGCAGCTTTAACCGCAGAGATTGCAGAAAAAGCGACTGCAGAAAAAGCAGCTTCAGCAGATATCGAAGCAAAAGTTGCCGCAGCTGTTAAAGCCGCTACAGCCCCAGTTATTGTATCTGGTGAGACCGGTGCAGAGAAGCTGATGGCAGAGATTGAAAAGCGTTTTGCTGATGCAGAAGTATCTAGCAAAGCAGCTTTAGCGGGTTTAGAGGCAGAGCTTAAAGAGAAAGCAGCAGAAATTGCAGCTATGAACAAAAGCAAGATGACCTTCAGTGACACAGGCAGCACAGGCACACACCAAGAGAAAGAAACCGCAGTCTTGTTAGCAAAGATTATGCGTAAGGGTGTTGCTGATACCAAGTACGGCTCTGCTCTTGTTGAAAAGGTAGGCACTCACGTTCCTAATGCAACATGGGAATTAGAAGTTTCTATGCGCATGGAAGAGGAAGTTAGACGTAAATTAGTAGTCGCACCTACACTGCGCCAGATGCAGATGCAGACAAATGTTATGACTATCCCTGTAAATCCTGAGGCTGGCACAGCTACTTGGATCGAAAATTCACAATTCGGTACTTCGGCTTCTTCAGGTGCTGCTAAAACGCACGCATTGAGTGCTATCACAGTTAATGCTTACAAACTTGCATCCCTCGAATATCTACCATTTGAAGAGCAAGAAGACAGTTTGCTAGTTTTACTACCTATCATTCGTGATGCAATGGTAAGACGCCTAGCTCGCTCAGTTGATATCGCGTTCATTCGTGGTGCAGGTGCAGGTGCTGACCCAGTTAAAGGCTTGGCAGGTTTTGATGCAGCCGCTGCAGTTAACCCAGCAGTAGCAAATGCAGCTACCATTGAGAATATGTTAGCTATGCGTAAAGACCTAGGTGCTTTAGGTTTAGACCCTAGTGAGTTAATTTATGTAGTTTCTACCGATGTATACCATGACTTACTTTCAGATACCACAGTAGGCAGCTCATTCAGAACAGCTGACGCCGTCGGCGTTGACCGTTCAACCTTGCTAACAGGTCAGATTGGTTTTATTGGTAACTCAAAGGTTCTAGTTTCGGCAGAATTCGAAGCTAAAGCAGCGAACAAAATAGGTGCCATAATCTATAACCCATCTAACTTTATTGTAGGTAATCAACGTGGTCTTCGTTTTGATACTGATGATATCGTAGTTGAACAACGTAAAGTTTTAGTTGCTAGCTTACGTACCGGATTGCAACAGTTAACAACTAACTTAGGTGCTGGCGTATCTAAATTAGAGTGGGCTGTATAATCTAGTCACTCAAACAAGACTCTTCGGAGTCTTGTTTTTAAAGCCTATTATTTAGTAGGCTTTAAAAACAATAACAGGAGCAAGTATGGGAGCTAGTTTAGTAACACTTTCAGCGTATAAGAGCTATGCGGGGATTAACAGTGACAACTCAGATGTTTTGATCAATATCCTAATCCCTAGAATCAGTGAGTATGTTAAGAATTACTGCCGCAGATCCTTTATAGACTATACATTTGATAGCAAAGTAGAGGTGTTTAACGGAAATACCCCGTACTTTCTATTAGAAGAGAATCCTATAATTAATATAGCTAGTGTTGAGTACAGTACCGACTATGGGCAGACGTACACCGCATTAACTGAGTTTACTGATTGGGTACTAGACGGAGAGTTGATAAAACCCCTACCTACAGAAACATTTCAGAAGCAGCTATTAGGTTACCGAGTTACGTACACGGGAGGCTTCGACCCGCTGCCTGAAGATGCTACTCAAGCTATCATGGATTTAATAACTTACTATAGAAAGAATGACGGGTCTGTTAACGCAATAAAAAACGTTAATTCAAAAACATCCCAGATAGACTACCTTTCAGACGTTGCGCTACCTGCGTACATTAGAAGAGTGTTAGATTTCTATATTTCGGACTATACCTAATGTTCGGCCTAACAGGTATACGAGCTTTATTAGATAGTACTGTTAGGCGTTTTAGCCGTAAAGTACCTGAATCTATGGAGCCGGTATTTATACCCCTAGACCTTAACTCACTTAATGTTACCCTGGGTAGCATCATTGATAACAGCAAGACCGCAACGTTGGGCGGAAGTCCTAGAGAACCCGACAGAGTTTCTCTAAAAGAGTTCCGCACAAAGATTATTACATTCATTACCAAGACATACCCTAATAAGGTAATTCTTACTAGCGGAAACGATATATTCGTGAATGGTAAAGGAGGCTTGTCTCTAGATATTATTCTAGGAAAGCACACCCCCGCAGTAGTGTATAATACAACAGCTAGTAATGATAATATACAGGGCATCCTATTTAATAAGTTTAATGCTGCTCAAGCGCAGTTCTTTGACGGGTTTCTTAATAAAGAAGTATTAGATTTTCTTAATAAGAAGCTGGGTACTACGTTAACCTCATTTGATGCAGGCGTAGTACTGCAGAACCCTAATGCTCCTCTGACAAAGAAAATATCTACACTGTCTAGAATACTTAATAGCTTTTCTAAAAGTACTGTGAATATAGAAGGTGTAAATTCTAGGGGTGACAAAGCTAGGGTCTTTCAGACCCAAGCCGTGGTTGATTCCTTACTACGAGTCTACAGCAGAACAAATGTACCTGGTGTACAAGTACACGCAACAGTTAGAGATAACCTGACCACTTTCTTGTCCAGTATACAAGCAGATATAGTAATAATACAAGACTCCGGCACCACACAGAATATAGCTTCTAAAATAGCTAAGGGGCCCGAAGTTAAGAAGATAGCTGAAATGCTTACGAATACTGCATTAAAGGGCAAACGCTCATTTGCACAAAAGATAAGCGATAGAGTCGTTGCGGTCTTCTTAGGAAAAACTGCTCAGAATAGTACTGGCGCAGTTAAGATGGACCCCATAGACGCTAGGACTAAATCTGCTGTGCGTACCCGAAGTACTTCCGGCAAAAGTAGCAGCTTCATATTTCCTCAAGGCAGCACGTCTCCTGCGGCTTTAGTCTCCATACTTAATGCTAGTTTAGAGCAGACTGTAAAAGGGAACATGGGTAAAGGTAGCCCCCCTTCAGAGGTGCTAAACTACCAAAGTGGTACGCTAGCAGGCAGTTTTAAAGTAGAAACGGTATCGATAACGCGGCAAGGGGCTATAACAGCGTTTTACTCGTACGCTAGATCCCCTTATGGTACTTTTGCAGAGGGCGGAAAACGTCAAAACCCCCGATCAAGAGACCCTACTCGTTTAGCAGACAAGTCTATAAGACAGATAGCTGCCAGAAATGCTATAATCGAATTAAGAACCCAGGTAATATAATATGTCAAGAAGAACAAGTATAGTACAAGCACTAACAACACAGTTTAAGACTATTAATGGTACTGGGATATATAAAACTAATTTATTCAACAACGCATTCCCTATACTTAAGTTCTGGGATGAAATTGACGATGCTCCGGCGGTGTACACGTCCCCAGGGTCAGAAACCCGGCAATACGAATTAGCAGGCTTCAAATGGGGCTTCCTAAATATTAGCACTAAGGTGTATACTAGAGGCGAGGATGCGCAAACCCAGCTAGAGGATTTATTAGAAGATATAGAAGAATGTATCGACCTAAACAGCACCCTAGTATACGACAGTGTAACACTACATGAAACTACAGATATACTAATCATGTCGATAGTAACCGACGAAGGTTTACTAGCTCCCTGGGCTGTTGGGGAGATTAATATGCAGGTAAGGTATCAAATAATGTCAGATTAACCCGATCTTGAGTTCGGGACACAGCAGTACAACTCAAATACTAAACCATAAACACGTTTACACTCTCATTTTGCCTCAGATAAATATCTAGAGAACGACGGAGAAAGACGTACTTTTAAAAGGGAACAAAATGTCATTTAATCTAATTAGAAATGCAAGAGTATTTTTCACAACAAACGTAGACGCGCAAGGCGTTGTATTAATGACTGGTGCAACAGCATCTAACACTAGAGAGATTCAAGTATTAGACGGCCTATCATACTCACAAAACACAGCTTCAGAAACAGTTGCTATTAATGAAGCCGGTGCTACTCCAGTACGTGGACAACGTCAGTTTAACACTGCGTTAGAAGCAGTAGACTTCTCGATGACTACGTACATGAGACCAAACGGCGTACCTACTAATGTCACATCAGAAGAAAGCGTCCTATGGAACGCACTATTAGCCACAGACGCTATTGGCGGAGCTGCCCCAGCTTGGTCAGAAGCAGCAGCTAGCGCTACTTTAGTTGTTACCAATTCACAAACACACCAACTTCAGGCCTTCGGACTGATCATTGTTGTTGACGGTACTTCCTACATCATTGACAACTGTGCTTTAGATTCAGCATCAGTTGACTTCGGTTTAGACGCTATTGCACAAATCGCTTGGTCTGGTAAAGGTACAATCCTACGCCAGGTTGAATTAGTAGCAGATATAGCTAGCCCTGTAGTTATCACCGGGGGTGTATCAGAAGTAGCTACTGTAGCAGTTGATGCAACTTCAGGTAACTATACTCTCACGTATGACTCACAAACAACAGGCAGTATCCTGTTCAACGCTTCAGCTTCTGCAGTTAAGACAGCTTTAGAGTTACTCTCTACAGTAACAGCAAATAGTACTATTGTTAGTGTTACTGGCGGACCTGGCGATTCTGGTGCTACAACTCCATATATCGTAACATTTGACGCCGCTTTAGGTGACGTTAATCCAAACCTTACAGCAGCTTCTGTTGATTTAGCGGGTGGTGGCGGTACTGTTGTTGTTACCATAGTTGCAGGTACTAGCATCGGTAGTGCACTAGCTAAAGTTACTACAGCACCTTTCATCGCTAACAAGCTTAGTACTTTAGCAGTTACTAAAGATATTGGTGCTACTGGTAAGGCGTATACTATCGCTATTACTGGCGGAAACCTAACCTTCTCAAATAACATAACTTATTTGACACCCGCTAACCTTGGTGTGGTTAATAAGCCTGCTACCTACTTTACTGGTGCTAGATCAATCTCAGGCTCTGTAACAGCGTACTTGAGAACCGGTACTAATAACTCTGCTGGCTTGTTGTCTGATATGTTAGCTACATCGGATACTGCTGTAGATCCATCATACGCAATTCAAATCAATATTGGTGGAACCTCAAACACCACTAGAGTTGAGTTTGATCTTCCTGCAACTGTATTGACAATCCCTTCAGTATCTACTGAACAGGTTATTTCTACTACGATTAACTTCACAGCACAGGGCTTCACAGGCACTGGCTTTGATATTACTTCAGCTAACGAAGCTGAGGTTCGTTACTTCGCACCTTAATCTTTCTAAACTCCCTTAGGGGATACTTATACCCAACCGTTGCCCATAGCGGTTGGGGGTGTAAGTAGAAAGTTCTTCCTAAGAACTTTCTAGTTACGCTACGTAACATGGGAACACATCCACGGCCTTAAAAAGCCACTATAAAATAAGGGCTAACTAGCTCTGCAAATAAAGGAATTACATATGGGAATCAATCTTAAAACATTACTAGTACCTAGCAAGGCAACAACCTGCGATTACCCAGGTATGCCTGACTTCACAATTGATGTATCTTTTCTTAGTCGTGAATCGTTACAAAAGATGCGCAAAAAAGCTACAAAAACAACATTCAAGAACAGAGCACCTATCGAAGAATTAGATGATGATCTTTTCTTAGAACTGTACGTACAGGCTACCGTTAAAGGTTGGGCAGGTCTAAAGCTGAAGTACTTAGAGCAACTAGCCCCTGTAGAATTGGGTGTAGAAGACCCAGAATCAGAGATGGAATACACCGAAGATAACGCCCTCGCGCTAATGAAGAGTTCGGTTAATTTTGATAACTACATCTCAGAGCAGAGCACTGATCTTGCGAATTTTACAGTGAGCAGGTCAGAGACTGCAGTGACAGAATAGCCTTATACCTGCAAAATAAAGATTTAAATATGAGTAAGGAAGCATACTACCAAATGTGCGTGGAGCTTGACATGGAACCCGTTGAAGAGGACGTTCCTATAGATATCTCCGACTTTCCAGAACTTGTACAAACATGCTTTATCGTATATTCAAGACTACCTGATATATGGGATTTCATGGGAGGGAATTACGCAGGCAAAGATTTAAACATAATCTTTGAACTGCTAAACCTATATGACCTGAAACTTGAAGAAGAGCAGCTATTAGCACTAGACTTCATTAGTATCATGGACGTGACAAGAACGAATTTAATTTCTGAAAAAGCAAAAGTTACGAAAGCAGCCTCCGCCAAGAAATAGCGGGGGCTTTTTTCCGCCCGCAACATAATTTTGGTGTTGACAAACCTATGCACCTATAGTATAATTGTTAAAAATAGGATAGGACTACCAATAAAATTTGGTAGTACAACGGATTGCTACAGGGGAAATCATGGCAGGAGAAAATGTTAGAACAACAGTAAGTATTAAGGTTGAAGCAGACGGCAGCCTAAAAATTGTTACAAAAGACGTACAGACCCTGAATAAAGAACTTGATAAGACCATTAGTACCGCAAGTAAAATGTCGTCAAGTGTAAAGCAAATAGCCAACGCAGCTCAGACAGGCACTAAAGCTAGCAGAGCAGCTCTGCAAGGTGCCGGTACGTCATTCAAAGCGCAACATGAGAACTTCGATAAAGCTAGAGGTATTTCACAATCCTCAGGCGCAGCGGCTCGCGACTTTGCCAACCAGTCACGAGGACTAGGTGGGCTAGTGCGCCTGTACGCTACTTTTGCGGCTAACTTGTTTGCTCTTGGGGCAGCTTTCCGAGCACTTAGTGGTGCGATGGATACTAGTAACATGGTCAAAGGACTTGACCAGTTAGGTGCTTCAGTAGGTAGAAACTTAGGTGGATTAAGTAAAGAATTAGTAGAGATCTCTGGTGGAGCTATTTCACTAGCTCAGGCTATGAAAGCTGTCGCCCAGACTTCTACAGGTGGATTAAGTGGAGAGAACATTAAACGATTGGGTGGTGTAGCTAGAACAGCCGCTGCCGCTTTGGGTGTTGCAATGCCTGACGCCGTTAATAGACTATCTCGTGCTATAACAAAATTAGAACCAGAATTACTAGATGAATTGGGTATTATGACCCGTTTAGAGCCAGCAGTCGATATCTACGCTAGACAGCTAGGTAAGGCTTCGTCTCAACTAACACAATTTGAAAGACGCCAAGCGTTTGCTAATGCAGTATTAGCAGAAGGCGAAGAGAAGTTCGGAGCTATTGAAGACATTCCAGTTAATACCTTTGATGTATTAGCTTCTTCTTTAAAAGATATACTACAAGATGGAACTGCAGTTATTAATAAGTTCCTAGTACCTGCAATAAACTTATTTGCTAGCAGCCCTACGGCTTTGATGGCAGGTATGGCTGCGCTTGTGTTTGTCATAGGTAAGCAGTTTATACCAGCATTCCAGGGCCTCAAAGGGCAGTTCGCCGCTACTGCAGAAGCAGCTAGAGAGACAGCTCAGATTAGAGGTGCAGCAGCAGCACAAGCATTAGTGACGCTAAAAGCTACAGGTGCTACGCGCATTGCAGTGCTACAGTCTCTAGCAGAAAAAGAAGTACAAGTACAGAAAGACCTAGTAGCCAAGAGTGAAGCTATTAACGTTAGAAGACGTAAAGCCAACCCCTCTGTACCGTTCCTAGCAGATACTGGTATACAAAAGCGTATTGCCACTATAGCCACCAAACCTGTGGAGGAGCTACAAAGAGAGGACATAGCACTTGTACAGAGACAAGCAGATGCTATGTCTAAGTTAGGGGGTGTCCGAGCAGAGCAAGGCGCTATACTAGACAAGTTAGCTAAATCCTTGGGAAGGGAGTTGGACACTTCCAGAGACCAGACTATTGCTATAAAAAGGCAAACAGCGGCTGTTCAAGACAATACAGTATTTAAAAAAGCACAGACTGCTGCTAGTAAGGCCGCTAGAGTATCTGCGGAACAAGAAATTATCAGTAACTTAGCATTAAATTCTAGCTTAATTGGCAGAACAGCTGCAATGCGAATAGCTGAAGCCGCTACTAAGAAGCTAGACGCTACCGCTGCATCGGCTGCAGCATCCGCAGCCCAGCTAACTGTCGCCCTGGCTGCTGGGAAAGCATCTGCAGTGTCCTTCGCAGGCTCCGTAGGCATAGCCGCAGCAAGTACAGGGCACTTTGCTAAGGCATCTATATTTCTCCGAACACAGCTAGCCTCCCTCAGTGCTGAAATAACTAAGGTAGGGGCTGCTATAAACAAATTATTTGCCGCTGCCGCTGCCGCTACAGTTTTAGTTATAGTATTTGAAGCCCTTAAGGGTATCTTCTCAGGTAACACAAAAGAAATAAAAACATTTAATTCTGCAATAGAAGATGCCGAATCTGCTATAGACAATATGGACAGAACTCTTAAGCTTATGACAGACAAAGGGCTAAAAGGCTCTATAGCTGGAATCATTGCTACAGGTAACGCCTTCGAAGGCTTAGCTACTAGTATAAAGGCAGTAACTGAAGCATCAAGAGAAGCACAAGAAAACACTACGTTTATAGATACTTTGGAAGACGGGGTAAGATCTATATTTGGTGGTGGTGTAGAAAAGAACGCGAACGAAGCCCTAACGAACCTAACCTTAGGTGCTATAAAGTCTTTAGACCAATCAGGCCTAAAAGAAGTTGGAGAAGCTAAGTTTAGAGAAATTTTAGGTATAACTGGTTTAGATTCCCCCCTCAATAAAGCAACAGTTTCTGCAGCACTAGAAGCACTAGGTGAAGCGGGACAAAACGATATTGTAGATAATTTTGCTAGAGTAGGACAAGAGCTTTCAAATGTAGGCTCACGTATGGAGTCTTTCAAGACATCTACCGTAGCAGCTAATTTAGCCTTTGCTCAACTGATTCAGTCAACTGCAAGCAGTGACCCTATATTTAGATTAGGTGTTACCATGCAAGGCTTAGCGGCTAGCATGATCAAAGTCGTAGCGTCAGGATCTCTAGTAACCGAGCAGATAGACGCTATTATTTTAGATATTACACAAAACTCTGATAACGCCATACTATTTGGCCCAAAGACAGTAGCTAACATACTAGAAGTGAAAGATGAAGTAATAGCTCTTAATGCTGCTAAGAAAGAAATACTGGATATAGATAAAGCACTAGCAAAAGCATCCTCTAACGAGAGGTTTAAAGACTCCGATGTCTTTAAAGAAAGAAAGAAACAAGGTATTGAAGTAGTACTATCAGACCAACTCATAACTTTTGTTGATCAAATGACTAAGGAGCGTAAAGCTGCTGCTGCTGTAGTTGCCACCCAAGCCGCAGTAACTGAAAAGTCCGCTAAAGTATTTAGTGACGCCCTTACAGAGTCTTTTACTCGTGGCTCTGCATTGATAGCGCAAGCTACCGGAGAAGCGGAACAAAAAGCAGCTCTGAATATTCGTAAAGCACAGCTTGGCGGCCTCTCCGGAGAGGGTCTCGCTAAAGAGCAACTAGCTATTTCTAAGGAAGAGCTCAAAATACGCTTAGTTGCTGTTGATACCAGTATAGACCTCATAACTTCTCAGGAAGCTATGCGCGCTGCGATAGAAGAAAACACAGCTGCTAGCGTACTAGCGTCAGCGGTTAGTTCCGGCGCGCCTGCAGAAGAGATAACAGAGCTTAAAAATGCGCTATCTGCTGCGGAGATATTCTTAAGTGCTTTTAACGGGAAGGAGGGTTTCTCCCTAAAAGGTTTCCAAGAGATAGTAGATGGCTTGGAAGACGGTATAGTTAAACAGCTAGTACAGGTTAGGGGTATAACTCCGAAATCTCAAATAGGCAGCCAAGACGCTACTAGGACCTTGCTAGAGTCCCAAGACGAAGCATTAGATATTACAGGCGGAAGAGCTGTTGCTAAAGGTGCTCAGGAAGACGCAGCTAAGCTGGTGAACCTAAAAATCCAGGGGCTTGAAGCAGACAAGAATGCTTTAGAGGTATCGAGACAAATAGCAGGCTTTGCCTCTGCAGAGAATTCAGCTAAAAAAGCTGCATTAGATACTGAAATTCTGCAACTTAGACATAGCGTCGAAAGACAAGCTTCTCAAGTAGCTATTTCTAATGCCTCAGGCACCGAAGAAAAGCTAAAGCAGAAAGCTTTAGCTTTAGAGCAGTTACGCACACAAGAAATTCAAAGACAGAATTTAGCCACTAAGAGTGCTGTAGAACAGGCCGAAAACGCACTAGTAGCATCTAAGGTAACAAGGGATCTTACATTAGCCGGACATAAATTAGCTTTGGATTCGGCACTTGGGCAATTAGATGTACAGCAGGCGCAAAATGCCGCCGCTAATATTAGGTTTAATATCTCAGATAGCGTGAGAGCAAGTATGCAAGCTGAAGTAGACTTGGCTTCCTTAATACTCACCACAGAGCAAGCTCGTGGCGTAGAAGCAGCCAAGTTAGAGGCTATCAAGTTACGTGCTTCAGTAGAAATAGCTGGTTTAGACGCGTTAGGGGCTGCAGGTGCTGCTGATGCGGCTGCTGCTCGCGCTAAACTTGACAATGACATACTAGCCTCTGAAATCACACAACAAAATATAGCAAACACTGCTGTATTAGAAGCTGAAGTTCTTAGTATCAGAGAAGACTCAAGCAGAGAGCTCGATAGGCAGAACAGACTGTTAGAGACATCAAGTTCTCTAGCTGAGGATTTGGGTAAAACCTTCGGTAAAGTAGGTAAGAGCATGGGTTCTGTAGCTAAGGTATTCTCAAAGTTTGCAGTTAACTTAGAGAAAAACCAAGGTGCTATTAATACCTTATTAAAGAAACGCGCTAGACTTGACAAAGCAAGTATCAAAGACAACAAGAAAATTGCGGACAACGAAAAAGACTTAGGCAGAGCTAGAGAGAAAAGCTTCACAGACCAATTAGATGGTATTAGTGATGTTGCGGGCGCTGGTAAGTCTTTCTTCGACGACCAATCAAAGGGCTTCAAAATCTTAGAGGGTATTGAGAGAGCCTTTACGGTATTTTCAATAGCTATGAAAGTAGCCCGCACAGTGGCAGATGCTACCGCTACTGTAGCCGCAGTAGGCTTTTCAGGGACCAGAACAGCAGCTACAGTAGTAGAAGCCGGTGTAGATAGTGTAGCTGCAGTAATTAAAACAATAGCCAGCATACCTTTCCCGGGAAACCTAATAGCAGGTGCCGCAGTAGCTGCAGTAGTAGGAGGCTTATTAGCTACTATGATCGGTGGCGGTGGTGGTCCTGATGTGGCAAGTACTGCCAGTGTGGGGTTCACTGCAGAAGATAGGCAAGAGGTGCAAGGTTCCGGTGTAGCTTTCGAGAACGGGAAAAGAGTAGACAGAGCTGGCGGCGTTTTAGGTAGTTCTGTAGATAAGGTGGAAGACATTTCTAGATCCTTGGAACTAATAGAGGAAAGCACAGAGATAACTTCTATATTTGGGAGTACTAGCCTAAAGATACTACAGCAAATTGAGCAAAACACCAAAGCACTAGCAGGAGCTTTGTTTTCCACTACAAATATAGGTAAGTTAGGTAGTGGATTTGATACCGTTGAGGGTACTAGAGCAAAAGGCGGGTTCTTTGGCAGCAAGAAAGTAACTACTGAAGTAATAGATAAAGGTCTCTTGGTAACGGGTACCTTTGATGAAATACTATCTGGGTTAGCAGACTTTCTTGAATTCGAGACTCTTAAAATAACTAAAAAGAAGAAAAGTTTATTTGGCTCAAATACACGCACCAACATAGAGGAGCAGACTAAGGAACTTACGGAACAGGCAGAAGAGTTAGTTATTGACCTGTTCTCTGGACTAACAGATGCCGCTAGAGAAGCAGCCCAGCAAGTATTCGGATCAGGAGCTGCTATTGATCGTATACTAGAAGACTTCCAAGTAGACTTTAGAGTTAGCGGTTTAGATTTATCAGGCGAAGATTTCCAAGAAGCAATCCTTTCCGAAAGTAATGTTGTACTGAACCAAGTACTTACACAAGCACTACCCGTACTCGAAGTATTTAGAGAGTTGGGAGAAGGCTTCTTGGGCACCTTGATTCGGTTAGCTACGGGTACTGCAGTTATTAGTGAAAAATTCGGCAGACTTGGGATAGACCTAGAGGAGAGTTTCAATAACCTACCCCTACTACCTACCAGCACTGTTGACAAACTAAAAGATTTAGGCCAAGACGCAGTAGATGCCTTAAATACAGGTATAGACAATGCAATCTTAGGTAACGAGAGTAGCATAAGTGACAGCGATTTAGAGGTACTTAGAGACACCCAAACTCAATTCTCTGACAAACTAATGGCAGCGGCCAGGACAATGGGTACTGCTACAACAGCCGTAGCGCAGACTCTCGTAGAGTCCGAAGTAGCTTTTACCGACTCTAAGCTAGCTATATTAGGTACCAGAAATGCTCTGCTACAGTTTACAGCAGCGGAGAAGATACTTAGTGGTGAGCTAGAAGTTAGTGGGGATAGGAGAACGGATGCCACAAACAATATTACAGATGAAGTACTAGCTTTTGTAGACTCTTCTAAGACGTTTACCAATAGCATAAGCACTATGGTACTTATGTTTACAGATAGGGTAGGCATTATAACAGAAGCCAATGATAACATAATAAAAGGGTTTGGCGGTATAGAGTCTTTTGTAGAAAAGACAGGGTTTGTCTTTGAGAACTTCCTAAGCGAAGAAGAGCAAATTACTATTAAAACGGGAGAGCTAAACGTAGCCTTAGCAGATCTGGCCAAGAAGGGGTTTCTTACGACGGAGCAGTTAGAGAGCCTTACGGACGGTACAGGAAATCTAGGTGCTGAGTACTTCGAACTAATGATTGCTCAAGACTATCTGTCTGAAAGTGGTATAAGAGCAGCGGACGCGATATTTACATTAGCACCCGCAGTAATAGAGGTTACAGACGAAATAGTATCTTTGTTAGATAGACTATCGGATGCAGGTATAGGTATAGACGACTTTGCTGATTTATTAGAAAGCGCTATTGCTGGAGAGTTAGAGCCAGAAGAATTAGGTACCGGCATTGCCGAGAGTATCCGTAGTGGGTTCTTCTCAGCCATATCAGCCTCATTTGTAGCTGAAACTTCTAAAAGTATAGTTAATACCCTAATATCCCCTATATTGACAGGAATGCTTAAAGGGGCTTTAGTTGCCAACGACCTGTTTAGTACTACTATAGATACCTTTGTATCCGAGACAGTAGCCAAAGCTTCGGCCCTAACAGAGTTACTTAGTAACCCTGAGTTTGTGAAAGCAGTGGATAAGGTAACTGGAGTAATCACTGAACTGTTCGCAGACTTAAACGGTATTGGTGGGGATAACAACGCAGCTGCTATTGCAGAGGAACGTGCTACGCTACAGGAGCAGCTTAACGATTTAACTGATACAGCGGCTCAAGCACTAGAACGCCAAAGAAGTGCCTTACACGAAAGTAACAGAGAGTTGTTTGACCAGATCCAGTTAGTGATACGTGCTAATGAGATAGCTAATGAGCGCAACACATTACAGGAACAATTTAACTCATTAACAGACACAGCAACTGAAGCACTTACTAGACAGAAAGATGCTTTAGATGCCAGCAACCAAACACTGTTTGACCAAATCCAAACAATACTAGCAGTAGAACCTGCCTTTAAAGCACTAACAGATGCGGTTAAAAAACAGAAAGTAACATTACGCGAAAAGCTCAAAATAGAGTTAGACGGGTATAAAGCGCAGCTAAGCACAGCTACTACTAGTGTTGCTGCTCTTAAGGCAGTGTTTGCCTCCCTAAAAGCTACACAGCAGTCGCTCACTAAATTTGGTAGCACCACGGGTACTCTCACAATCGACCCTAAGGATATAGCGGCTTCATTAGGTGTAGGTGCAGGAACCTTTTTCAAAGGCTTTTCAGACCTATCTAATACTGCAGGCTCTTTCACGAGTTTTGTAGCTAGTGCAGCAGATGCAGTAGAAGAAGAAGTATCCGCAGCAGAGGCACAGATTGAAGTACTTAACGCCCTTATTAAGGTAACTCAGGATAACTTTGAACAAGAAATATCTAAGTTAGATACTGTTATTTCTAATGCCCAAGCACAAGTCAATGCGCTAAACAAGATAGACTCCTCAGTGCTATCAGTAGTAGATGCGATAGGTGAACTTGCATTAGCAATAGAAAAGTCTACCGAAGCCTCGATACAGGCAACAGCAGACGCTGCTGCTAAAGCTACGGCAGATAAGGCTAAAGCCACTGCTGCAGATAAGGTATTCAAGGAATCGCTAAAGAAGGCCAGTAGAGGGGGTTCCGGGGATAGTAATACAGAACTCGCAGAAGATACGCGTGCAGCACGTGGTGACACCCTTGGTACAAGTATCACGGGCAGTATAATAGGGCCTTTCATCAACCAAGCCGCAGAGGATGCAGCCGCTAAGATTGCTGCAAGCTTGGAGGCTACAAGCATAACAATTGATGGGATACCTGTTACAAGTACCCCGGGTAGTATAATAGGGCCTTTCATCAACCAAGCCGCAGAGGATGCAGCCGCTAAGCTTGCAGCAAGTAAGGGTACACCTGTTACAAGCATAACAAATAATACAGGTGGACCTTTCAATCAAGCCGCAGCGGATGCAGCAGCCGCTTCTAGAGCAGCCTTTGCAGCGGCAGACAAGGATCTCGTACTCACTGGTGATCTCGATAGGTTTAAAAGATTGGTTGATGAAGAAAATGCAAGGTCAGGACTTAAGTCAGCAGAAAAAGCACTTAAGGACGCCAACGATGATTTTGCTAGCGCACGTAGCGTAGGTGCTAGTAATTCTAACGGCCTTACCAGGGCGGGAACTCAATCCGCAGTAGATGCAGCTATTTTAGCAAGGGACGCTGCGCTTGCTGCTCTTGAAAACATCCCTGGAAGGTCCTTCCGCCCAGGTGATAGAGTTTTCGCAGACCCAGGTACGGCAGCCACAGCACTTGCTGCGCCTCCTGCCACGGTACCAGAAGTATTAGTACCAGAAGTAGTAGTACCAGATACTGCTGCAAAAGATACCGCAGAAACGATACGTTTAGCAAACATTGCATTATCTGAGATGTTTACGCTTAACCAAGAGTACTGGGCCTTAATAGGGGATAATGTTAGTTTACGCGAATTAGAGCTTGCAGGCATAAGTGAAGGTAACAAGGGGCTAAAAGAGTCTATATTTCTGTTTACAGATTTAGTATCTGGCTCGAAAGCGCAGGTAAAGTCCTTAGTATCTGACAGAAAGAATCTCGACGTTGAGTTATTAACAGCGCAGGGAGACACGAAAGGAGCTTCCGCGCTAAGTAGAGCATTCGCACTAAAAGATACTACCGACGCTAGGGGCACAGCGTCGGATCTTCTAAGTAACGGAGACTTATCTGCAGCCAATAAAGCTGTAGTACTTTTAGCGGTAACTACAGCCAAAAGTACGCTTACTACATTGCTAGCTACAGAAGCAGTGTCCGAAGCAGACCAAGCTACTGCGGAATTAGGTGTTACTACAGCAGAAACGGCACTGGCGCTGTTTGAAACAAAAGAAGGCATAGCAGAACTAGCTGTATCTACAGCAAATGTAGCAATCGCTGCGTTTGATGCTAATGAAGCTATTAGGGTACAGATTGCAACACTAGAAGAACGCAACACATTACAAGAACAGCTTAATGATCTAACTGATACAGCTACTCAAGCCCTTACGCGACAGAGAGATGCCTTATTTGATAGCAACAAGGCACTATTTGATACTATTCAAGCAGTAATATTGACAAGAACCGCTACAGACGAAGCATTGGCTGCGGTGGAAAAAGCTATTGATGCAGAAAAAACGCGTATAAACGGTATCATAGAGGCCGCAGAGAAAACTGGGGCGGCTATAGAAGGTGTGTTCGACCTACTTAAAACCAATATAGAAGGCCTGCTAGGTATTGTAACAAGTACTAAAGCACAGCAAGCCTCCGAAGGTAATGCCTTCATCGAGCGTGCGCTAGTAGTTGCACAAGCAACAGGCACGCTACCTGACGCTGGAGAACTTGGAGATGCTATTACTGCAGCACGTGGTGGCTTAGATAACTCTCAGTTTAATACCCGTTTAGAGGCTGACAAAGCTTCATTAATAATGGCAGGTAAACTGTCTCAGTTAAAGGATATAGCAGAACCTCAACTAACTGCCGCAGAAACATCTCTACAGAATGAAAGAGCGCAATTAGAAGCACTAGACGCTCAGCTGGAGGAAGCACAGAGACAGGTAGATGTACTAAATGGGATTAACACTAGCGTTCTTAGTGTTGGAGATGCTATAATAGCCTTAGACGTGGCAATGGCAGCGCAGTCTGCTGCAATGATTGCTGCAATTCAAGCCGCTGCACAGATAGCTGCTATTCAAGCCGCTGCACAGATAGCTGCAATTCAAGCCGCTGCACGGATAGCTGCTACCCCGACGCAAATTCCTCCCGGAGCTACAGCAACATTTGGGCCTTCAGGAGGAGCACAGGGAGGGGTAGCATCCGCATCGCAAGCTACGTTTACTAGCTTGCCAGGAGGCATGACTAAGATAACGCTCGCTTCTGGTGAAGCTATAACTTTAACTAATTCCATTAGTGCTAGTAATTTAGCCGCTGCTGTAAATAACCCTAACCGTGCGGCACTTTCGGGGGCTCTTGCAGAGTTTGGTAGAGCACAAGGTCTACAAGGCTTCGCAGACGGGGGATTCACCCCAGGCGGCGATGTTATAGTAGGTGAAAGAGGCCCAGAGATTGTTAACTTACCGAGAAATTCGTTTGTTAACAATAACCAGGACTCTAAGAAACTGGTAGATAATACACTAGTAGTTTCGGAGTTAAAGCAGTTGAGAGCCGATATGAACGCTGTACTAATATCTATTGCTCAAAGCACGGCTAAGACAGCTAGTAAAATAGTTAAGATTGATACGATTGGAGTAGCTACGAGGGCATAATATGAGTTTATTTAAAATAATCACACCACACATTCTGCCCTCACCTTTCGTAGTGGCAGATCATCATGTAATAGCCTCTAACGTAGCCGAGGTAGATCACGCCGAGTACGATCCTGCACTAGCTTATAGTGTAGTAGGTACTCGGGTGATAATAAAAGCTCCTAGTGCTACAGTTACTATGGGGGTGTCTAACCCTGTAGTAGTCACATGGACAGCATTTTCACTACCAGCTAAATCTCCTGTACGCCTTACCACTACAGGAGCCCTTCTTACAGGGCTTTCAACGTCGCTTACATACTATGTAAAAACTAAACTAACAGCCGATACTTTTACTATTAGTGAAAGACCCGGGGGTGCAGAACTAGCAGCTAGTGGCACCCAGTCTGGGGTACATACTATGACAGCAACAAGACACGATATTTATGAAGTAGTGTCTGCAGTAGGTATAGGGGAACACCCTGTAGTATTTCCCGCTAAGTGGGTGAGAGTAGGTGCAACGAATAAGTGG